>CAJICH010000047.1_pt1 | contig 55508 bp, 56 predicted proteins | sample 9199591 | NCBI WGS metagenome assembly CAJICH01 (sample SAMEA7708332, study PRJEB35096) | sediment metagenome | biome: marine neritic benthic zone biome [ENVO:01000025]; feature: sediment [ENVO:00002007]; material: shallow marine sediment [ENVO:03000034] sea grass bed [ENVO_01000059] ...
CGACAATCCGGAACCGGGCAAGCTGAAGATCGACACGCCCCCGGCGACTATCCTGATGACCGGGCTTCAGGGCTCGGGCAAGACCACTACGGCCGGCAAGCTGGCGAAGCGCCTGAAGGAGCGTGACGGCAAGCGGGTGCTGATGGCTTCGCTCGACACCAACCGCCCGGCGGCGATGGAGCAGTTGGCGGTGCTGGGAACGCAGATCGGGGTCGATACGCTGCCGATCGTCCAGGGCCAGAACGCGATCCAGATCGCCAAGCGGGCCAAACAGCAGGCAACGCTGGCCGGCTACGACGTGGTGATGCTGGACACTGCCGGCCGGATGCACGTCAACGACGAGCTGATGGCCGAGGTCGAGGCGGTGCGCGATGCGGCCAAGCCGCACGAGACCCTGCTGGTGGTCGATGGGCTGACCGGCCAGGACGCGGTCAACGTGGCCGAACAGTTCGACGCCCGTGTCGGCATCTCCGGCGTGGTGCTGACCCGGATGGACGGCGACGGGCGCGGCGGCGCGGCACTGTCCATGCGCGCGGTCACCGGCAAGCCGATCAAGTTTGTCGGCCTGGGCGAGAAGCTGGACGCGCTGGAGGAATTCCACGCCGAACGTGTCGCCGGGCGCATCCTGGGCATGGGCGACATCGTCAGCCTGGTCGAGAAGGCCCAGGAGACGATCGAGCAGGCCGAGGCCGAGCGCATGTTCAAGCGGTTCCAGAAGGGCCGCTTCGACATGAACGACCTGCGCGGCCAGCTCGAGCAGATGCAGAAGATGGGCGGCATGCAGGGCGTCATGGGGATGCTGCCCGGCATGGGCAAACTGTCGAAACAGATGGAAGCCGCGAATCTGGACGACAGCATCCTGAAGCGTCAGGTCGCCATCATCCAGTCGATGACCAAGGACGAGCGCAAGAACCCGCAACTGATGCAGGCCAGCCGCAAGAAGCGGGTCGCGTCGGGCGCCGGGATCGAGGTCTCGGAGGTCAACAAACTTCTGAAAATGCACCGCCAGATGGCGGATATGATGAAGAAAATGGGCAAGATGGGAAAGAAGGGCATGATGCGCGGCGCGTTGTCCCAGATGATGGGCAAGGGTGGCCTCAGCCCCGAGGCGATGGCCGGCCCCGGCGCGGCGCCAGGTGGTCTGCCGGGCGGGCTGCCTGGATTGGGCGGTGGTTTGAAACTGCCCCCGGGCCTCGGCGGACTGGGCCGGAAAAAGTGACCGCCTCGCCGCAGATGCCAGAGACTTTGTCCACCGGGCGACTGGCGCTAACCCGCCCGTCCGGCACGGATGCGGACGACTATGTGGCGATGCAGGTCGCCCAGGACGGTTCGGAGCCTGGTCAGGCCTGGCGCTCTCTGGCTTCGGTGATCGGGCATTGGGTGATGCGCGGATACGGCTTCTATGCCTTGCGGGCCGAGGGCCGGTTCGTTGGCGTCGTCGGAATTCTGTATCCGCTCGGTTGGGAAGAGGTAGAGATCGGCTGGCACATCGCGCCGGCCGAGCAGAACAACGGTTATGCCACCGAGGCGGCGCGCAGGATCCGGCTGGTCGCCACCGAAACGCTGGGGCTGCGGCGCCTGGTCAGCTATATCCGAGACGAGAACGGACCCGCCCGGCGGTTGGCCGAGCGGCTGGGCGGCCAGGTGACCCGCCGCGACATGTTCCCGGATGGCCTTGCGCGCGATGTCTTTGCCCTGCCCAACCCGGACAAGCTTTTGGAGGGGGCGGCATGAGCAGCGACGCCGACCGCGCCCAGGTCTTGCTCAAGGACCTGCGCGCCTCGATTGATAATCTGGACTCCATTCTGGTCCACACGCTGGCCGAGCGGTTCCGCTGCACCCAGAAGGTGGGGCAGTTAAAGGCCGAGCACAACTTGCCACCCGCCGATCCGGCGCGTGAAGCTCAGCAGATCGCGCGGCTGGAACAGCTGGCCGATGATTCCGGGTTGGACCCGGAATTCGCCAAGAAATTCATGCGCTTCATCGTCGATGAAGTGATCCACCACCACGAGCAATTCCAGAAATAGCCCCGCACGCGGGCTGACGGCTAATCAGGAGAAAAGACTCATGACCATCAAGATCAGACTCGCCCGCGGGGGTTCGAAGAAGCGCCCGTTCTATCGCATCGTCGCTGCGGACAGCCGGATGCCGCGCGACGGCCGCTTCATCGAGCGGCTGGGCACCTACAACCCGCTGCTGCCGAAGGACTCGGAAGAGCGGATCAAGATGGATGTCGAGCGGGTCCAGGAATGGATGGCCAAGGGCGCCAAACCGACCGACCGGATCTCGCGGATGCTCGAGGCGGCGGGCGTGTTGGAAGCCAAGACCCGCAACAATCCGGAGAAGGCCCAGCCGGGCGAGAAGGCCGCCAAACGGGTCGCCGAGAAGGCCGCCAAGGCCGAGGCTGCCGCGGAGGCTGCCAAGGCACCGGCGAAGGAACCGGAAGCCGCAGCGGAAGAGCCGGCCGCCAAAGAGGCAGCCGCAGAGGCGCCGGCCGAGGATGCCGCCGCCGAGGAAGCCCCAGCCGAGAAAACGGCTGCCGAAGAAGCTCCTGCGGAAGAGGCGGCTGCCGAGGAGGCCCCTGCCGAAGAGCCTGCGGCCGAGGAACCCGCTGCCGAGGAAACACCGGCCGAGGACGCGCCCGCTGAGGAGGGCGAGGAGACCAAGGCCGGCTGACGGGCGCGCAATGGTGGGGCCAGGTGAAACGTGGATCTGCGTCGGCGCGATCGCCGGCGCCTTCGGGGTACGCGGTGAGGCGCGGATCAAGTCGTTCTGCGCCGAACCCGAGGCGATTGCGGATTTCGGCCCGCTGACCACCGAGGATGGGGCGCGGGAGTTCACCCTGAAGCTCACGCGCCCGGTCAAGGAAGGCTTCGCCGCCCGCCTTTCGGGTGTCGCGACGCGGGAGGACGCACAGGCTCTGAAAGGCACGCGGCTTTACGCACCACGCGACCGGCTGCCGGCGCTGCCCGATGACGAGTTCTACCACGCCGACCTGATTGGGCTGACGGTATTGGATACGGGCGGAGCCGAGATCGGCCGGGTCAGGGCTGTTCACGACCACGGCGCGGGCGATATGCTGGACGTACTTCCGGTGCCGGGGGCGGGTGAAAGTGAGATGCTGGTCCCGTTCACCCGCGCCGCGGTGCCGACGGTCGATCCGGGCGCCGGCCGGATCGTTGTCGATCTGGCCGAGGCGGGTTTGACGGATACGGATATGGCGGAGGAAAGCGATGACTGAAGAGAGCCCGAAGCACCTCTTCGCCCGGATCCGCGATGTGCTGCTGCATGACTGGGACCCGCTGGGGCTGGATGATGTGGCCAGCCAGCCCGACGACTATGACGAGGTCGCCCGCGAGGTCCACGCGATCGTGACGGGCCCGGAGGCGAGTGCCAAGCGTATCGCCGCCTACTTGCGCTGGGTCGAGCGAGAGCGGATGCACCTGCAGCGTCGCCCGGGCATGGCGACCGAGGCGGCGGAAAAGGTGATGGGGCTGATCGATGGCCCCATTCCAGATGACCGAACCGCATAAACCCCGCTCGTTTGGGATGTTCCAGGCAAGGGCAACGGCCCAGCCAAAGCCGCTGATGCAGGACCAGGCGGACGCGGCGGCATTCCGCGTCAAGGTGCTGACCATCCTGCCTGAAATGTTCCCAGGCGCGCTTGCCGCCTCGCTGACCGGCAAGGCGCTGAGCGACCGTCTTTGGGCGCTCGAAGTGCTGGACATTCGCGGATTCGCACGTAATAAGCACCGCACTGTCGACGACACCCCCGCCGGCGGCGGGCCGGGCATGGTCATAAAGCCCGATGTGGTGGCGGCGGCGATCGATTTCGCGCAGGCGGATGTCTCTGAAACTCGGGAGCATTGGCCTGTGATTTATTTGTCCCCGCGCGGGCGCCCGCTTACTCAGGCGCGTGTGCGGGACCTGGCCGGAGCGGAGGGCATGACCCTCCTTTGCGGTCGCTTCGAGGGCGTCGATCAGCGGGTGCTGGAGGCGCGCGGGGTCGAGGAGGTCTCGATCGGGGATTTCGTCCTCACGGGTGGCGAGATTCCGGCGATGGCGCTCATCGACGCGGTGGTGCGGCTGAGGCCCGGGGTTCTGGGCAACGAGGCGAGCACCGAGGAGGAAAGCTTTTCGCGGGAGCTGCTGGAGCACCCGCACTATACCAGGCCTCAGGCCTGGGAGGGGCGCGAGATCCCGGAGATTCTCCTCTCCGGTCATCACGCGAAGATCGCCGAATGGCGGCTCTCCCAAGCGGAAAGGCTGACCAAGGAACGACGTCCCGACCTCTGGCGGGCCTATACCTCGGACGAGGGGGCTGCCGATGGAGACCGAGAGCTCTCGGACGCGCAAACCTCCGCCGATAAAGGCGGGCATGTGAAGGACGAAGAGACATGAACGTTATCGAACAGCTCGAGGCCGAGCATATCGGCGAGCTCGCCAAGGACATCCCCGATTTCGCCCCTGGCGACACCGTGCGCGTCGGCTTTCGGGTGACCGAGGGCACGCGGACCCGTGTCCAGAACTACGAGGGCGTCTGCATCGGCCGCAAGGGCGGCGACCGACTGGGTGCCTCGTTCACCGTGCGCAAGATCAGCTTTGGCGAGGGCGTCGAGCGTGTCTTCCCGCTCTACTCGCCCTCGATCGAGTCGATCACCGTGGTCCGCCGGGGCCAGGTGCGGCGCGCCAAGCTCTACTACCTGCGCGCACGCCGGGGCAAATCGGCCCGCATTACCGAGAAGACCAACTACCGCGAGAAGAAGGCCAAGGCGGCCGAGTAAGCGCGGCTGCACCACGAACACCACGCGGGCGGCCCTTTGGCCGCCCTTCTTGTTAGAAATCCACAGCCACGCCGCCCTTTTCCCAATCGCCATAGCGGGTGGGTTCGAGGCCCTTGCGGCCGCCGAGTTCCTTGGGGCGTTGTGGTTCGGTTTCTGCCTCGCGGCGTGCCTCAGCCTCGGCCAGCGCGCGCTTGGCGGCCTCGTCGATCCGCTCTTTTTTGACGTCCTGTTCGGTCATATATCTACTCTGATCAAAATCGCACTGGAAGATATAGGCGATGAATTTCACCAAGACCATGCTGCTGCTAGCGGCGTTGACCGCGCTTCTCATGGGCTTCGGCGCGCTGATCGGCGGCACTGGCGGCGCTCTGATCGCGCTTGTGGTCGCGATCGGGATCAACGGTTTTGCCTATTGGAACTCTGGGTCGATGGCGCTGAGGGCGCATCGCGCCAAGCAAGTCGATGCCCAGACGGCGCCTGAATTATACCGCATGGTCGAGGAAATGGCCGTCGGTGCCGGCCTGCCGATGCCCGGCGTCTACGTGATCGAACAGCCCCAGCCCAACGCTTTCGCCACCGGACGCAACCCCGAGAACGCTTCGGTGGCTGTGACCACCGGCCTGGTCGAGCGTCTGAACGATGAAGAGCTGGCTGGCGTGATCGCGCATGAACTGGCGCACATCAAGAACCGCGACACCCTGATTATGACGGTTGCGGCGACCGTGGCAGGTGCTGTCTCGATGCTGGCCAATTTCGGCATGTTCTTCGGTGGCGGGCGCGACCGTGGCGCGGCCGCGTTTATCGGCGTGTTGATCGCGGCGATCCTGGCACCGATGGCCGCGATGCTAATCCAGATGATGATCAGCCGCACTCGGGAGTATTCCGCCGACCGGCTGGGGGGTGAGATTTGCGGCAACCCGATGTGGCTCGCCTCGGCACTGGGGCGGATCGCGAACAGGCGCGGGCTTGAGATGGAGAGCGCCGAGCGCAATCCCGCCTCTGCCCATCTCTTCATTGTCAATCCGCTCTCAGGGCACCGGTTCGACAACCTTTTCACCACCCATCCCAAAACCGAAAACCGCATTGCGGCGCTGGAGGCTCAAGCGACCGAGATGTCACGGATGGGCGATCTTGGCGGCTTCGACGATAGCGACGCGGACCGCCGCTGGGGAATGCCCGAGACGCGCCGTTGACCGCGATTGCGGGGCTGGCCGCGCGCGAAGGGGCGTTGCGCCTGATCGGCGCGGTGCTGGACCGCGGCGCCATGGTCGACGACGGAACGGTTTCAGGAGATGCGGCGACAAAGGCCGAGGCGCGCGGGTTGGCCGACCTGACGCTCAGGCGGCTGGGTCAGATCGACGCGAGCCTGAGCCAGTTTGTCCAGCGCATGCCCGCGGGCCATGCGGGCAATGTTTTGCGGCTGATGACGACCGAGCTGGTCTTTGCCGGCACGGCACCGCACGCGGCAGTCGACCTGGCCGTCCGGCTGGCGAAGCGTGGGAAAAACGGCGGACGGGTTGGCGGATTGGTCAACGCTGTCGGGCGGCGCGTCGCCGAGAAGGGCGCTGCGATTGTCGAGGGCCAAGACGCGGCGCGGCTCAACACGCCCGATTGGCTGTGGAAGGCCGTCTCCACCGATTGGGGCGAGGACGCCGCCCACGCCATCGCCGGGGCGCATCTGACGCCCGCACCCCATGACCTGACCCTGGCCGCAGCCGCGGATGCGGAACCGCTGGCGCGCGAGATCGGCGCACAGGTGCTGCCGACCGGTACGGTCCGGCTGGAGGGCCGGGCGCAGATCAGCGCGCTCCCTGGCTACGATGCCGGTGCCTGGTGGGCTCAGGACGCCGCCGCCGCGCTGCCCGCCAGGATGATCCCTCACCCCGCGGGTAAGCGGGTTCTGGACCTTTGCGCCGCGCCAGGCGGCAAAACGATGCAACTGGCGGCGGCGGGTGCCCAGGTGACCGCGCTCGACCGGTCCGAGCGACGGATGAAACGGTTGTCGCAGAACCTGGACCGCACGAAATTGACCGCCACATGCGTGACGGCAGATGCGCTGAGCTGGGAGCCCGAGGCGCCCTTCGATGCGATCCTGCTCGACGCCCCCTGCTCGGCTACCGGCACGATCCGGCGCCATCCGGACCTGATGCGCCGGCGTGGCGGGCTGGACCTCGCGCCACTGACGGACCTGCAGGCGCGACTGCTGGACCGCGCGGCGGAGTGGCTTGCTCCGGCCGGCATCCTGGTCTTCTGCACCTGCTCGCTGCTGCGGGCGGAGGGCGAGGATCAGGCGCAGGCTTTCCTGGACCGCCACACATCCTTCGCGCGCGTGCCGATCGCACCAGAGGAAAATCCGGGAGAGCTCCTGAATGACGAAGGCGACCTGCGCACCCTCCCGGATAACTGGACGGAATTGGGCGGGCTCGACGGTTTTTTCGCCACCCGTTTCACGTGGCAATAAGCCCGTTCCCTTCGCGGACCAGCCGCGCTATCCGGGGGCCATCCGATTTCCCGCCCCAGCGAGGCCCCAAGATGAGCGATCCCACCCCTATCCGCCGCGCCCTGATCTCCGTCTCCGACAAGACCGGGCTGGAAGACCTGGGGCAGCGATTGGCGGCCGGCGGCGTCGAGCTGGTCTCGACCGGCGGTACGGCGCGGGCTTTGCGGGATGCCGGACTCACGGTGCGCGACGTGGCCGAGCTGACCCAGTTCCCCGAGATGATGGATGGCCGGGTCAAGACGCTGCATCCGATGGTCCACGGCGGGCTTCTGGCGGTGCGCGGTAATGCGGAGCACACGGCCGCCATGGAAAGCCACGGGATCGCCGCGATCGACGTGCTGGTGGTCAACCTCTACCCGTTCGAGGCGACGGTGGCGCGCGACGCCAGCTATGACGACTGCGTCGAGAATATCGATATCGGCGGCCCAGCGATGATCCGGGCCGCGGCGAAGAACCATGGCGACGTGGCCGTCGTGGTGGACATTGACGATTACGAGGCCGTGCTGGCCGAGATCGAGGCCACCGGCGGCACCAGCCTGGCCACAAGGCAACGCCTGGCGGCGAACGCTTATGCGCGCACCGCCGCCTACGACGCCGCTGTCTCCACCTGGATGGCGGGCGCGATCGGCGACGAGACACCGCGCCAGCGCGCCTTTGCGGGCACGCTCGCACAGGGGCTGCGCTATGGCGAGAACCCGCATCAGCGGGCGGCGTTTTATGTGGACGGCTCGGCCCGTCCCGGGGTCGCCACGGCGACGCAGCTGCAGGGCAAGGAACTGAGCTACAACAACATTAACGACACTGATGCGGCCTACGAGTTGGTGGCCGAGTTCGACCCGAGCGATGGTCCCGCAGTTGCGATCATCAAGCACGCCAATCCATGCGGTGTGGCGCACGGATCAAGCCTGCTCGACGCCTACGGGAAAGCCTATGATTGCGATCGGGTCTCGGCCTTCGGCGGGATCGTGGCGCTGAACGGTACGCTGGATGGCCCAACCGCCGAGAAGATCGCCGAGATCTTCACCGAAGTAGTGATCGCGCCCGAGGCAGACGGGGCCGCCCGCACAGTCTTCGCCGCCAAGAAGAATCTGCGCCTGCTGGTCACCGGAGCACTGCCCGACCCGAAGGCCCCACGGCTCGCCTGGCGCCACGTGGCGGGCGGCATCCTGGTCCAGGATCACGACATCGGCCATGTAGGCGCGGGTGACCTGAACGTGGTCACCAAACGCGCGCCCAGCGAGGCCGAGATCGCCGACCTGCTCTTCGCATGGACGGTTGCCAAGCACGTCAAATCGAATGCCATCGTCTATGCCAAGAGGGGCGCGACGGTTGGCATCGGCGCCGGGCAGATGAGCCGGGTCGATTCCACAAGGATCGCCGCGCGTAAATCAGCCGACATGGCCGAGGCGCTGGGATTGGCGGAGCCGACGGTCAAGGGCTCGGTCGTGGCCTCCGACGCCTTCTTCCCGTTCCCGGACGGGTTGCTGACCGCGGCGGAGGCGGGCGCGACGGCGGTGATCCAGCCCGGCGGCTCGATGCGGGATGCCGAGGTGATCGCGGCGGCGGACGAGGCGGGACTGGCCATGGTTTTCACCGGCCAGCGCCATTTCCGGCATTGAATATGTCCGACCGGCGCCCTCGGACGCAAATGTCCCGCACTTGATGCGGGACCTCATGGGGCTCCGATGACCTCGAGGCCCCGGATCATGTCCGAGGCATTGGGATTTCAGATAAGGGAAAAGACCCGCCCGCTCGGCCTCAACGCTGATCCGGCAACTGGTACTCCATCTCGTCCAGCATCTCGCGCAGCTTCAGCTTCGAGATCTTGCCCGTCGCAGTGTGCGGAATCTCGTCCACATAGATCACGTCGTCGGGCAGCTGCCATTTGGCGAAATGCGGCTTCAGGCGCTCGAGGATTTCGTCTGCCGGCGGTTCCTTGCCGGGCTGGGGCACCACGACCAGGACCGGGCGCTCGTCCCATTTGGGGTGCGGAATGCCGACCGCCGCAGCCTCAGCGACATCCGGGTGGCCCAGCGCGAAATTCTCCATCTCGATCGAGCTGATCCACTCGCCACCCGACTTGATCACGTCCTTGAAGCGGTCGGTGATCCGCACATAGCCGAGCGTGTCGATGGTGGCCGCGTCGCCGGTGTCGAACCAGTTCTCCGCGTCCGCCGCATCCTGGTCCTTTTTGAGATAGCGCCGGACCACGCCCGGCCCCCGGATCTGCAGGCGGCCCTGGGTCTCGCCATCCCAGGGCAGGGTATTGCCGTCATCGTCGCGGATCGCCAAATCGACGGTGAACGGCGGATGACCAACGGTCAATTGGCAGTCGAGCTGGCCGTCCGAGCCACGCGACCGCACCTCGGGCTTGAAGCTGCAAAGCGTGCCCAGCGGCGAGGTCTCGGTCATGCCCCAGGCGTGCAGCACCCGCACGCCATAGTCATCCTGGAACGCCTCGATCACCGCTCTCGGGCAGGAGGATCCGCCGATCACAACCCGGTCGAGGTCGGGCAGCTTCAGATCGTTGTCACGCAGATGCGCCAACAGCATCAACCAGACCGTCGGCACGGCGGCGGTCACCGTGACGCCCTGGCCCAGCATTTCGTAGAGGCTGACCGGGTCGAGCTGGCGCCCCGGCAGGACCATCGCCGAGCCCGCGAGCGGGGTCGAGAAACCAGTGGACCAGCCATTGGCGTGGAACAACGGCACGACCGGCATCATCACGTCGTTGCTTGAGAGCCCCAACATGTCGACCTGAACGAAGCACATGGCGTGCAGCACATTCGAGCGGTGACCATAGACCACGCCCTTCGGCTCGCCGGTGGTGCCAGAGGTATAGCAGATCCCGCAAGCGGCCCGTTCGTCCACCGGGACCCAACCGCCATCGCCGATCTCGGCCGTGACGATCTCCTCGTAGCAGAGCGCGTTCGGCAGGCTGGTCTCGGGCATATGCGCGCGGTCGGTCATCACCACATAGCCCGCGACCTTGGGCAGGTCGCCGGCCAGCCCCTCGAGAACCGGCACCACGTCCAGGTCGCAGAATATCCAGCGGTCTTCCGCATGGTTGATGATGTAGATCAGCTGCTCGCGCGACAGCCTGGGGTTCAGCGAATGAAGCACCGCGCCGGCGCCGGGCACACCGTACCAGACCTCCATATGCCGCACGGTGTTCCAGGCCATGCAGCCGATCACGTCGCCGGGTTTGATCCCAAGCCGACCAAGGGCCTGGGTCAGCCGCAGGGCGTTTGCCCGGACCTCGGCCCAACTGCTCGTGACGATCGGGCCCTCGACCGAGCGGCCGATCACCGGGCGCTGGGCATGATACTTGGCGGCATGGTCGATGATCGAGGTGACCCTCAGCGGCCAGTCCTGCATCATGCTGAGCATCCGCGCGCCTCCCTATAGCGATTTAACGGCCAATGGATTAGCGGGCCACCGTGGCGGTGTGAAGTCCGTTCTTGCGCCTGGCCTTCAGCGGCGGCAAAGCTCGCCTTGGCTGCAACGAATCCGATTGACCTGGATCCCTCTCCATGACCCCCACCACCAAAGGCGCATTGTGGATTGCCGGCGGAACCTCGCTGATTGCGCTTAGCGACAATTTCGTCACTGGCATCGCCCGGGAAATCGGGCTCTGGCAGTTCCACGCGACGCGCTCGGCCATGGTCGTGCCTGTGGCGGCGGCGTTCGCGATCCTGACCGGACAGGGGCGGAGCCTGCGGCCGGCATCACCGGCACACGTGCTATTGCGCAGCCTCTTTGGGATGCTGGGCCTGATGATGTATTTCGCCGCCCTGCCCGCGGTTGGGATCGCCCAGACCGCGGCCGGGTTCTTCACCGCGCCGGTTTGGGTCGCGCTGATTTCAGCGGCGTGGTTCGGCGAACGGGTGGGACCGCGGCGGATCGCTGGCTGCCTGATCGGGTTTGTCGGGGTCTGCCTGGTCCTGGGCGTCGGCGCCCAGCCTGTCCAGCCGATGGCGCTGGTGGCGGTGGCAGGCGCGATCTTCTGGGCGCTGAATGTGATTTGGGTGCGCCGTTTTTGCGAGGCGGAAAGCGCGGTCTGCCTGGCGGTTTGGCAATTCCTGGTCCTGCTCACCGCGGGGCTGGTGGGCCTCGGCCTGGCGCCCTGGCTGGCCGCGGCATTTGCGGACGTGCCGGGCGCGGAGTTCGCAACGACAGGATGGCGCTCGATTGGATTGGCGACAATAGGTGCGGTCTTCTTGATCGGGCTCGCCGGAATCTCGGCCACCGGTTGTATGGCCCAAGGCTACAAGATGGGCCCAGCCTCGGTCATGGGCCTGTTTGATTTCAGCTTTCTCGTGTGGGCCCCGTTCTTTGCCTGGCTGGTCTGGGGCCAGGTCCTGGATCTGCGCACGGCGGTTGGAATGATGCTGATCGCGCTGGCCGGTGCACTGGCCCTCTGGTCCGGGGCTAGGACGGAAGTATCAAACCGCTGACGCTCCCGTTTACCAAACCGGTTAGGGAAACGTTAACGAATTCCTTTCACACAAGTTTAACCAACCAGAATCAGCTGGCATGGCTTGGCGTCTCGGTGGGGAGCTCGTGGCGCTGTTCATTGATGCGGGGACAAGCTTCAATGACCACGATCATGAGCAAGTTATCGGCCGGCTCGGGCGCGGTCGCGGCTGTGCTCGTGGTGGCTGCCCAGGGGCTTTTCGCCCTGACCGACAGCTTCGCACTCTTCGTCGCCCACGACATGTCGATCTGGCAATTCCAGGTGATCCGCGCCGCGCTGATGCTGCCCGTGGCGCTTTGCGTTGCCGTCGCCTTCGGGTCGTGGCAGCGGATCCTGCCGCGCGCCGCCGGCCCGGTCGCGCTGCGCACGGCGCTCAACGTGGCGGCGATCGGCGCCTATTTCGCGGTCCTGCCGGTTCTGCCCTTCGGGCAGGCGGCGGCTGGGTTCTTCACCACGCCGGTTTGGGTGGTGGTCTATCTCAGCCTCAGCGGCGGCAAGGCTCCGGATTCGCGTACGCTTGTCACCGTGACGCTGGGCTTCGGCGGCGCGGCGTTGGCGGTCGGGGTCGGCGGCCAGGTAGAACCCCTGGCGCTGGTCCCGGTGGTGGCGGGTGGCATCAACGCAATGTCGATCCTGATCACCAACCGCCATTGCCGCGACGAGGATCCTTGCGCGTTGCTGTTTTGGAGCATCGCCGGCTTCTTGGTCTTGGGCAGCGGCGGTGTCGCCGTCGCGCTCCTGAACGCCGGCGGTTCCGGTGGCCGGGATGTGGTTGAGGTGCTGTTCGCGCCCCCAAGCGCGGTCGGCGCGAAAATGCTGCTGCTGTCGGCGGCGTTGGGCCTGTCGTCGATCATCGGAGCCGGGCTGCTGATGCGTGGCTACCAGATGGGCGGTAGCGCGTCGGTGGCGCTTTTCGACTATTCCTATCTGATCTGGGCTGCTGTCGTCTCGGCTACAATCTGGGGCCAAGCGCCTACCGCGACCGGCCTTGCCGGGCTGGGCTTGATCCTGCTGGCCGGGATCACCGCGATTGCGCCGCGCCGCAGGCGGGTGGACGCGAAGGAGGCCGGCCGAGCATCCGCTGTCGCGTGATCAGCCCCAGATCAGCCCAGGCCTGCCTCTTCCATCAGCGCCTTCAAATCGGTTTCAGGCCGCGCGCCGATATGGCCGATGATCTCGCCAGCGGCGATGCAGCCCATGCGCCCGCAATCCGCCAAGGGCCTGCCTTGGGTTAGTCCATGCAAGAAGCCCGCGGCAAAAAGATCACCAGCCCCGGTCGCGTCGATCACCGTGGCCGGTCGGGTCGGCACATGGGTGCGCGCACCGTTCTCGATCACCCAGGCACCGTCAGGCCCCACGGTGACGGCGGCCAGTTGCACATCGTCTGCACAGGCATCGAGTGCCTGGGGCAGCGAACCGGTCTGATAAAGCGACATCAGCTCGTGCTCGTTCGCAAACAACAGATCCAGGTCGTCCCGGATCATCCGCCGGAACGCGTCGCGGTGCCGGTCGACGCAGAACGGATCGCTGAGCGTGACCGACGCCTTGCCGCCTGCGCGCTTGCAGGCGGCAATCGCCTTGGCGAAGGCCTCGTGACTTTCGGCGCCATCAAAACGATAACCTTCGAGGTAGAGCCAATTGGCCGACCCCATCATCTCCTCGTCGATATCCGCCGGTGCAAGCTGCTCAGACACGCCGAGATAGGTGTTCATCGAGCGCTCGCCATCGGGTGAAACCAAGACCATGCAACGGCCGGTTTCATGATTCCTGTCGCTCGGCGCCAGCGGCGTCTCGAAAACCGCCCCCTGGGCACGAATGTCGTGGGCGAAGATTGTGCCCAGCTGGTCGTCCTTGACCTTGCCCACATAAGCCGCTTGTGCCCCCAGCATGGCGAGCCCGGCGATGGTATTGGCGCCCGATCCGCCCGAGATCTCGGTCGCCGGGCCCATTTGGCCGTAGAGCTCGGCGGCCCGAGGCCGGTCGATCAGGTGCATGATACCTTTCTCGATCCCGTTCTCGGTCAGGAAATCCTCCTCGACCCGGGCCAGGATATCGACCAGCGCGTTCCCAATACCCACAACGTCAAAGTTTTGATTCATATGGTCTTTTCCTCGAACTGACAAAAGTCGCTGATGGGACAATCGCCGCATTTGGGCTTGCGCGCGACGCAGGTATAGCGCCCGTGCAAGATCAGCCAGTGATGGGCGTGGAGGGCATACTCCGCTGGCACGTTATCTTCGATGGCGCGTTCCACGGCCACAACGTCCTTGCCGGGCGCGATGCCGGTGCGGTTGCCGACCCGGAAGATATGGGTGTCGACCGCCTGGGCCGGATGGCGCCACCACATGTTCAAGACCACGTTGGCGGTCTTTCGGCCAACGCCCGGAAGCGAGGACAGGGCGGCGCGCGACGACGGCACCTCGCCGCAATACTCGTCGATCAAAATGCGGCTGAGGCGCAGGACGTTCTTGGCCTTGTTGCGGTATAGCCCGATCGTGCGGATATGCTCGATCAACCGCTCCTCGCCAAGCGCCAACATCTTCTCGGGCGTGTCGGCGATCTTGAACAGCGGCCCGGTCGCCTTGTTGACGCCCTTGTCGGTCGCCTGGGCGCTGAGAGCGACGGCAACCAACAGGGTGTAGGCATTCACATGCTCCAGTTCGCCGCGCGGCTCGGGGCGCACTTCCTGGAAGCGGCGAAAGCATTCCTTAACGGCGTGATAGGGCAGTTGGCTGGCCATGGCGCGCGACCTTGCCCGGGGGCGTCTGGAATGGCAAGACGGTCCGGCACATTCAAGGGAGAGATGCCATGCTGAGCCCAAACGGCCGGGTCGTGATGATCTCGGGCGCCAATCGGGGCATTGGCCTCGCCACCGCGAATCTTCTGGCCGAGCGCGGTTATAGCCTGAGCCTCGGCGCCCGCGATCTGGGCGCGCTAGAGACGGCCACGATGCACCTGCCCCAGGAGCGCACGGAGCGGTTCGAATGGGACGCCAAGCGGCCCAAGACCTCGCCGGCTTGGGCCGAAGGGACACTGACCCGGTTCGGCCGGATCGACGCAGTCGTCGCCAATGCCGGCATCTCGCCACGCGCGCGGTTGGACGATGACGACGAGACCGCGATCGACGAGATGTGGGAGGTCAATTTCAAGGGCCCATTGCGCGTCATCCGTGCTGCCCTGCCTGCCCTGCGCGACTCGGGTCATGGCCGGGTGGTCAATGTCGCCTCGCTGGCAGGCAAGCGGGTGCTTTCGGACAATCTCGGCTATTCCGCAAGCAAGTTCGCCGCAGTGGCTCTGACTCATGCGCTACGCCGGGCCGGCTGGGACGATGGACTGCGCGCCACGGCGCTTTGTCCCGGCATGGTGGATACCGACATGGTGGCAAACGCACAGATCCCGGAGGGCCAGTTCAAGATCGAGCCTGAAGCAATTGCCGAGTCGGTCGCTTATGTACTGAGCCTGCCCAACAACGCCACGGTTGCCGAACTGTTGGTCAACAGCCGGTTCGAGCCCGCGATCTGACCGCGCGCCGCTCAATTTCCGGGCGCAAGAAGCGGGTGGTATCGGAATCGAGCCCGGATAGACTATATGGGTAGCCAGGGAGGCTGTTATGAACCTCGCGCCCGACGCCGGACAATTTCAATACAATCTCATGGCGGCCGCTTTGCGATTCATCGAGGAGCGCCGCGACGATCAGCCGAGCCTCGAGGAGGTTGCCGCCGCGATCGGGCTCAGCCCGGCGCATTTCCAGCGCGTGTTCAGCCAGTGGGTCGGGGTCAGCCCCAAGCGCTATTTGCAGCACCTGACCTTGGACCACGCCAAGCGCCTGCTGGACGACCGTTTCACAGTTTTGGACGCGACGTACGCGAGCGGTCTCTCGGCGCCCTCGCGGCTGCATGATCTGTTCCTGCGTTGGGAGGCGATGACACCGGGCGAGTATGCCCGCAAGGGTAAGGATCTGACCATCGAGTGGGACCGCTTCGACAGCCCGTTCGGCGAAGTGCTGGCCATGGGCACTGATCGCGGGCTATGCGGGATCGCATTCGTCGCCGAGCACGGGCACGATCGTGCCTTGGCCGACATGCGTGGCCGCTGGCCCGCCGCGGTCTACCGGCAATCCCCCAACCGGATCGCCACCTGGGTCGAAACTGCCTTCGCACATGGGCCCAGCGACCGCGAGTTGAAACTGCACATGATTGGCGCGCCATTCCAGATCAAGGTGTGGGAAGCGCTTTTGTCGATCCCGTCCGGCCACGTAACGACTTATTCCGAGATCGCCAAGCGGATCGGGAATGTGAAGGCGGTTCGCGCAGTCGGCACCGCAGTTGGCCGAAACCCGATCTCGTGGCTGATACCTTGCCACCGGGCGCTGCGGCGCGATGGGGAGTTGGGCGGATACCATTGGGGGTTGCCAGTAAAGCGCGCCATGCTAGCCTATGAATCGGCTCGTTTGGAATCGTGACGCCCCGTATGTTTAAAATCCGTGAAAAGAACGAGCAGATCGACCTTGAGCGAAATCTATACGCGCTCGGACTTTCAGTGGTCCGGGCGAATTGGCTGCCGGCGATGCTGGCGACGCTCTTGCTGCTTGGGTCCTATGTGGGGTCGGGCTATGTCGACGCGGCCCTTCCCTTTGTTGTGATCCGGTCGCTTCTGATCATGATCATCGGTTTCTCGATCTATCGCGTGCTGCTCAGCCATGGCCGGATTGCCGGGCTGCGCGCATTGGCGACGGATGAGGGCCGCATCGGCTGGCGTTACGTGGGCGTGATGCTGATCATCCTAAGCCCGATCCTATTCCTGGGGATCGTCTGGACGGCGCCTGGAACCGGTGTCGGTCCCAGCAGCGTTGCCGAGCTTGGTTTGGGCCTTTTGATGGTTATCGCCTATGGCGCAGGTTACATCCTGCTGGGCACCGCGCTGCCAGAGGTAGTGGAGCGCGGCGACGTCTCGCTTACTGACTCAATCACGCGCGGTCGCCAGAACTATCGTGCAATCGGCCGGGCGCTGGTTTTCGGGCCGTGGCTGTTTCGCGCCGGATCGATGCTCTTCATGATCGTGCTCGCGGAATCCGGCGTGACGACCGATCTATTTGGAAGGGATGGCGAATTCCGGCCGCTGGCTCTTGGCCCGATGCTGTTCTTCTCGGCCTGCTATGTGTTTGCCGAAGTCCTGACCGCTATTGTGCTGGTGCGGGCGTACCGCCGGTTTCCGGTCAGCGTACCAGAAGGCTCCGCGGCAGCGCCACCGGTTTCCTGACCATCGCCTCGGCCCCGAGAATCGGGGCCAAGGTTACGGCACAATTGTCAAATTTCGTTTCGACGGAAAACAAAATCGCCACAGTCGTGCCCTTGTCTTGCCACTCGTCCGAGAGACATTGAGGCTTGAACAGCAGCGCTAGGCGCCATCCGGCCGCCTTCCGAAGCGGCCCGAGCGAGGGCCGCGACGGGGGTCCGGATACCACGTCTGCCCAGGGTGACCGGAAGGTGCCGCTGCAGTGTGAACAAGTGGTCCCGGGGAATATTCCGGGTGCTTGCGACGCCCCGGTGGTCTCTCCCCCCTCTTGACCGCCGGGGCGTCACCTTTTCCAGACGGAGTCCCCGCTAACCTTCGGCATCGCGCGCGTCAGCCATGGCGACGAGGGTGGGGAAAACGAAATCCATATCTGGCCGCTCCGCGACCTCGGCCGTCGCGCCCCAATCGCCACCTTTCGAAAGCCCCTGCCGATCAATCCAAGCCTTTGCCAGGCCGATTTCGGTGGCCGGAACATGATCGTGGAAGAGGCTCTGCGCGGTGTGCAAGACGTCGTCTTTGGTGATGCCGAGATCCGCTTGCAGGCGTTCGAGCATAAAGTGGAAATTGCCCAGATTGGGTTTGTACGTGCCCACATCCTCGGCCGTGTAAATCGCGTCGAACTCGACGCCCAGCTTACGGTTGGAGGCAGAGAATCCGGCACGATGCACGTTCGAGAGGATGACCAGGCGGTAATGCCGTTTCAGCCGGCGCAGCGCATCGGCCGTATCCGGGAATGCAGGCCAATGCGCGACAGAATCCCCGAAGGCCGCGTCAAAATCAGTGGTTGTCTTTAAACCGTGACGCTCGGCGAACCGCGTGTGAACCGTCGCCAAAAGCCCGGGATAGACCATCGCAGGCGTCGCCGATTGTTGATCGGATTCGAGCGCCGCATGGCTGACCAGAGCTGCCTGGCGACCGATATCGTCACGGCCATTGGCCATCAACAGCGGCTGGTAAGCGTCCCAGATCCCGCTTTCCCAATCGATCAGCGTGCCGTAGCAGTCGAAGGTCAGCGTTGTGAAGTCTTTCAGCCCACGCATCGTCACATTCCCTTTAAGGTTGAATTCGCACGGAGAAGTTCCCAGTTGCACGGTAGATACATCCTTGTCGGCGCAATGGAAACCGGGGCCATAATTGAACAGATTCCGTGACTTTTTCAGCCGATTAGGCCATAGTCTTGACCTATTGAGCGAGCCAGCGCCGGGGTGCTTCTAGGATGACTGATGATACCGCGGGCCCAAAGCCCTGGGATATTGAGCAATTCAAGGGCGTGCGCCGCCATGCCGAGCGCAAGCGCGACTGGGAGGACGATGAAGACCTTGTCCTCGACCAGAGCTATCGCACGGGCAAGGTTGTCCCAAAATACGACACCGATGGCCCCTCGCTGCTGTGGCTCGCCCTGAAGACCGCGATCCTGACGGTGCTGACCGTCGGATTCTATCGGTTCTGGATGGTGGCCCGGCTGCGGCGCCACTATTGGAACGCCATCAGGATCCAGGGTGATCCTTTCGAGTACACCGGCACTGGGCTCGAAAAACTTCTGGGCTTCCTGGTCGCAGTGATCGTGTTGGCGGTCTATCTGGGGCTGGTAAATATCGGACTGGTCTTCTTGGGTCTCTCGTATGTACAGGACGACTCGTTCGTGATCTTGGCGTCGGTCTTCGCCTCAATGCCGCTGATCTTCTTCGCCGTCTACCGCGCCCAGCGCTACATCATGGCCCGCACCCGATGGCGCGGCATCAGGTTCGGCATGGATAACGGCGCCTGGGGTTATTCGGTCCGGGCGATGTGGCTATGGTTTCTGACGCTGGTCACTGGCGGCCTGCTGTATCCATATTTGCAGTTCAAGCTGGCCAAGTTCATCACCGATCGGACCTATTTCGGCGATCAAAAGTTCGAGCAGCGCGGAAGCTGGGCCGGTCTCTTCGCCTATTGGATCTGGCTATACATCGTCATCGGCATGATGGGGCTGGCAATCTGGGGTCTGGCCGCCGATCAGGGCAATCCCGCGACCACGGTGATCGGCTGGGTCATCTTCTTTGTGGGATACATCACCTTCTTCGTGCTGTTGCTGCGCTACGAAGTGGTCGTGTTCCGGTATCTGTGGAGCAACCGGCATCTGGGCGAAGCCTCGTTCGAGAACAATGTCACGCCGGGGTCGATTATCAGCGCCTATGTGGTTGGCACCCTGTTGGTCTCGGTGATCACCACCATCGTCGCCTTCGCCTTGATCATGGCAGTCGGCGCGATCGTCACAATGTTGGGCGGCGCCGAAATGGTTGAATCGCTTCGCACGGGCAGAGGCGTGGGCCAGGCAGAGATGGCGGCGCTGATGCAGCAGCCGGTGATGCTGATCGCAACCATCGTGCTGATCTATCTGATCTTCTTCGCGGTGCCGTTCGCGCTCAGCCAAGTGTTTATCACCAAGCCGATCCTGAAGCGTAAGGCCGAGGCGATGCACATCCGCGATGCCCAAAGCCTGATGCAGAGCCGCCAGCGCGAGCACGATCATGCTGCCGAGGCGGGCGGCTTCGCCGATGCCCTTGGCGTGGACGTGGGTGCCGGCATCTGATGACCGCCCTGAAAGAATACGCCATGCTGGAATCGGCTGGGCGTTACTTCGACGGGGAATCCGCGCAGCCGACCGAGGTGATGGTCAGCTTCGGCGAGCGCTCGCTGACGATAAAGACCTACAAGGACGTGGCGATCGCGCATTGGCCCCTGGCCAGCCTGCGCGCGATCGGTCTGCGCAAGGACAGCACAATCCAGTTGGTTCCTTATAGCGACAGCGACGAGCGTCTGATGATCTCGGACGCGCGTATGCTGCAGGCGATCCGAAAAGTCTGCCCCGGTCTCTATCAGCGCAAGGTCGACCATGGCGGCGTCAGACGCGCGGCGGTCTGGGCTTGCGGCGCCGTTCTCTCGCTGTTGGTCATTGTATTTGTGCTGATGCCGGCGCTGGCATCTCAGCTTGCGGTACTGATCCCGCCCGAACGCGAACAGCAGCTGGGCGACGCGGTGATCGAGCAGATGCAGACCATCTTCGAGCTCGCGACCGGCGAGCGGCCATTGATCTGCGATCACGCCGAGGGTCAGGCGGCGCTCGACCGGATGACTGACCGGCTGGCTGCAGACCTGGACCTGCCCTATCCGCTGCGCGTGGGCGTGGTCGATCATTCGATGATCAACGCCTTCGCGGTGCCGGGCGGGCGCATCATTTTCATGGAGGGTCTGATCAAGGCTGCCAGCACGCCCGAGGAAGTCGCAGGCGTTTTGGCGCACGAGATCGGACATGTGGTCAACCGCGACCCGACCCGCGAGGCCCTGCGCGCCGCAGGCACGGCAGGCATATTCGGTCTTCTGCTCGGCGATTTCTTCGGCGCCGGTGTCGCGGTCGCCGTCGGCGAGGCAGTGCTGAAGGCCAGCTACCAGCGCGAGGCCGAGACGAAGGCCGATGAGACAGCCTATGGCCTGCTGGCCGAAGCGGAGCTTCCCAGCAAACCCTTCGCCGAGTTCTTCCGGAAAATGGAGGATGAGCACGGCGATGTGGAGGGAGTCCTGGAGCTGATCTCCAGCCATCCGGGTCTCGGCATCCGCGCCGAACGCGCCGCCGCGGCGGACCGGATCGGCGACCGCGCTTTCGAGCCGGTGATCACCGATCAGGAATGGGTCGCACTGCGGGGCATTTGCCAATCCGGCCTGCCCGCCGTGCGCCATCAGGGTAAGCTGAAGAACTAGGCCAGAACTGTTTCGGACTGGTTCAGCCCGATCCGGATTTGCACTAGGCGAGTTCGAATATCGCCTTGGCCGATAGGGCACCGCGCGCCTTGACCAGACCTTGATCCATCAATCCGATCAGGCCCGCCAACACGTTTCGGCGCGCCGCGGGCAGAAGCGCGGGATCCACATCCGTGTAAGCGCGCAGCGTCAACGCGGTGGCATCCGCCGGACCAACGGCCAGCCCGTCCAGGATCTGCTGCAGCCGCTGTTGCCGATGAGCCAGTTGCCAGGCCAGCATCCCCGCCGGGTCGGTCACCGGGTGGCCGTGCCCGGGCAGGTACAGCCTGTCGTCACGTCGCTCGGCCAACCTTTCCAGTGTGGCGATGAAGGCCGCCATGTCGCCCTCGGGCGGCGAGACCAGGGTCGTCGCCCAGCCCATCACCGTATCACCAGTGAAGACCACCCCGGTACCGCCCAGCGCCAGGCAGATATGGTTCGAGAGATGCCCGGGCGTATGCAGCGCGGTCAACTCCCACCCGCCCCGGGCACTGCCCAGGACGGTGCCCTCGTCGATGGTGTGAACCGGGTCGAAGTCCCCGTCGCCACCTTCGCCGCCGCCCAGCGCCACCCCGTCGCGCTTCAGCCGCGCCATTGTCTCGCTGATCCCGGCGCCGTGCGGCCCGAAACCATGGACCGGCGCGCCGGTCGCCTCGGATACGGCGCGGGCACCCGGACTGTGATCCACATGGCTGTGAGTGATGACGATATGGGTGATCCGCTCGCCGGGGCGCACTGCTGCCTCGATCGCCGCCAGATGGGCACGGTCGGCGGGACCCGGGTCGATCAGTACCAGTTCGCCCTCGCCCACCAGATAGCTCTGGGTGCCGGTGAACGTCATCGGCGAGGGATTGCGGCAAGTCACGCGCCGGACCCCGGGCACCACCTCCACGGCGGCGCCATAAGTGACCGCGGGGTCGCGATTGAACGGGTCTTTCACCTTGCACACGGCCTCCTGCTGGCCCATAGCCTTCCTTCATGAAGGGCCTGAAGAGATCCCTCAAGAAATACCTGCCGAAAAGCTTGTTCGGCCGGGCTTTGATGATCCTGCTCCTGCCGATCCTGGTGCTGCAGGGGATTGCGGCCACGCTGTTTGTCCAGCGCCACTACGACGCGATCACGGCACAGATGGCTGGATCGGTCGCGCGCGAGCTGAACTTCGCCATCACCCGAGTCGAGGAAGCGCCGTCGATCGGCGAGGCGCGCGCGGCGCTCGCCCGGATGTCGGTGCAGTTTGGCCTGGAGATGGGAATCGACGAGGACGGGGTGGTCGAGACGCGCGCCTTGCGCGCCTTCTACGACGTGACCGGGGGCGTGATTGAGGAGACTCTGAAGGACGTCCTGCGCCGGCCTCTGGCGCTGGACCTGGTCAATTTCAAACGCTACGCGGCGGCGCGGATCGTCACTTCGAAGGGGGTGCTGAGGGTCCTGATCCCGCGCGACCGGATGAACCCGTCGAACCCGCATCGTCTGCTGATCTGGACCACGGCGGCGGCGCTGTTTCTGGCGCTGGTCGCGGTGATTTTCCTGCGCAATCAGATCAAACCGATCAACGAGCTGGCCCGCGCGGCTTCCGCCTTCGGACGTGGACGCACGGTGCCGTTCAGGCCCCGTGGCGCGGTCGAGGTCCGCAGCGCCGGCACCGCATTCGTCAACATGCGCTCGCGGCTCGAGCGTCAGATCGAGCAACGCACCCGGATGCTTTCCGGCGTCAGCCATGACCTGCGCACACCGTTGACCCGGATGAAGCTGGCGCTGGCGGTTGCCGACGACACGCCCGAGATCCGCGAGTTCAGCCGCGACGTGCACGAAATGGAGCATATGCTCGACGCCTTCCTGGACTTCGCCAGGGGCGAGGGCGGCGAGATCGCTGAGCCCGAGGACCCGATCGACCTGGCCCACGAGGTGGCCCAGGACGCGCGTCGCAACGGGATCGAATTGGAGGTCTTCAACCAAGTCGAGACCCCTGACGAGCCGCTGGTCGAGCTCCGCCGCCTGGCGTTGAAGCGCTGCCTCACCAACCTGGTCGACAACGCCGCCAAATACGGCGCCGGCCGTGTGATCCTGTCGACCAGGCTGACCCGGCGGGCGCTGGAATTCACCGTCGAGGATGACGGGCCAGGCATCGACGAGGATCTGCGCGAAGCGGTGCTGCGCCCCTTCACGCGTCTGGATGAGGCCCGGAACCAGAACCTGGCCTCGGGCGTGGGGCTGGGCCTCTCGATCGCCCAGGACATCGCGCGCGCCCATGGCGGCGCGCTGCAATTGGACGATAGCCTGGACTTGGGAGGGTTGACGGTCAGCGTGGTGCTGCCGAGATAGGGGGCTCTCATATGTGAGAGTGCATCTAAATGATTGATAAGGCGCCAGTATTCTCGAATTTTACCAAGAGATTACGCTTGGCGCGCGCTGCTGCCCCGACACGCGCAACGGCCCGTATGGCGGGGTATTTCCCTCCATATCCCGCGGGGGAAAACCCCACCCGATGTTCAATGCATCCGCGCGCCGATGGGCGCGTCATGGTCAGGGGCGAGCAACACCACCTGGCCCTCGCTGTCGGCGACGCCCAGGGTCAAGACCTCGGACATGAAGGGGCCAATCTGGCGTGGTGGGAAATTCACCACCGCCATCACCATCCGGTCCTTGAGATCTTCGAGGGCGTAGAGCTCCGTGATCTGAGCCGAGGTCTTCCTGACGCCGATCTGAGGCCCGAAATCGATCCACAACTTGTAGGCGGGCTTGCGCGCCTCGGGGAAGTCCTTGGCGTCGACCACGCGGCCCGCCCGGATGTCCACTTTCAGGAAATCGTCGAATGTGATGGTGTCGGAAATATCGTCAGACATGGGCGCGCTCCCGTCGGCTGAAGCGCCACGATATACGTCGGGAACCATGGTGTAACAAGTTCCAGCTTGCCGGGGCCTTCGTCGAGAGAGCCGTCATCGGTAGGGTACGCATTCATGCGCACCCTACAGGGAGATGGGGACGGAACGTCCTCAGTCTTTCCAGATGTTCTTCCACCAGGGCGCCGGCTCGGGCGCCTCGCCGCCCGGATCGGTGCCGTGCTCCTTCATGTCGTCGCGGATCTGGTTGATGTCCCAGCCGGTGAGACTGGCCAGCGTCTGCGCCTCTTGCTCCCAGCGCACGGGCAGCGAGCGGCGGTATTGCTGACCCGCGGCGCAGGCCATCTCGCCCTCGAAGGCGTGGCGCATCACATAGCGGCCCTGGAAGTTGCCACGGTCCTTGGTCTCGACCAGGCGCAGATCTTCCGGGAAACTGTCGGCATCATAGCGGGCATGGAGCCTGGTCACGTAGACGTCCTGGGCGCCCGGCGCCAGGCCGGCATCGGAGTTCACCCAGAAGACGCCAAGCTCGCGCAGCTCCTGCGCGCTCAACGGATCGGCGGCACAGGGGTCGCACCAGCCCATATCCCAGGCGTATTCCATCATCACCGCGGCGCCGCCCTGTTTATCGACCGATTGGCCGTAGAGCGCCTTGTAGGTCTCGCCGAACTTGGTCTTGACCATCGTCGGGATCTCGTTGCCGGTCGGCATCGGGATCGTGCGGTAATTCGCAGTCTCGACCCGGCCATGACGGGTCAGCGTGTAGAGCAGCAGATCCTGGCTGCCCTTCGAATTCACCATGCCAAGCCGGATCGGCAGCATGAATTTCGGGCTCTCGAAGGCGATCTGCAACGGCCGCAGCACCCCGCCGCCCTGCTTGGCGTACTCCTCCAGGTTCACGCGGGCGACGAAGAACTTCATCCCCTGCTTGATGTAGGAGCCGAGGACGTCGGACGCGCCGTTCGGGATCTGGTAGCCGTTCTGCTTCAGCCAGGTCTCCAGCCCGTCGGACTGTTCTGCGGACAGGATGAGGATGTCGTACTCGCCGACCAGGTATTCGGCCTCGATGGTGACGCCCAGCGCCTTGGCCTCGTTCTCGCGGCGTTGGAAGTTGCCTACCTCCTCAGGCGTCGCGGCGGACATCAGCCGGTCATAAAGCACGATCGGCTGGCAGGGATCCGGGTCGAAATACTCGACCAGCCGGGGCGCGGTGAAGGCGTCCAGATGATCGACGATCGCGTTCTCGGTGACGTGAATCTGCTCACGCTGAAGCACGGTCGGCGCCGGGACCACCATGGCGAAGTCCTTTGCCTCACCCTGGAAGTCGTTGACCATGGTGATGACGGTGCGCTTGCCTTCGCGCACCATCACGACCTTCGACGCCTCGTTGAATAGCTGGGCATCGCCCTTGGCAACGAAGAAGCCGCAAAAGGCAAGTGCCTCCGGCGCAGCGGCCAAAATCGCGATGGCGGACGTCGCAACGGCGAGCCGCTTTGTCAGGGGTTTCAGGAAGGGTGTCATGCGGCAGCTCCTTGTCGTTGCGGAATGGGGTTGGTTTGGACGGTGTCCGTCCATGTTTTTCGGGGGGCCGGGAAGACCCGGTCCAAGAGCGGCACCAGCGGTGCCATCAGGACCAAGCCCCACAAAGGCCCGGCGGTGACGATCCAGCTGTGCTGAAGTGTGAAGCCCAGTGCCGCCACGGCGCCGATCCAGAAGACGCGCGCGCCGCGGTGCCAAGGCTGGGTCATGGGGTCGGAGATCATGAAGAAGGCGAAGATCAGCAAGGCGCCCGAGCTTAGCTGGTGCAGCGGGATCGCCAGCGGATCGCCGAGCCAAAGGGCGCGGCCCAGGCTGAGCGCCGCCCAGAAGCCGAGGAACAGGAACGGGACTTCCGCCCGGCCCGCGCGGCGCGTCACCGCCAGCCCAGCGCCGGCGATGAAGATGGCGATCCAGCCGCCCACGCCCCATTGGCCGGTAGAGATCCACGCTCCGGATGCGAGGCTGGTCACGGCAACGATGGCAAGCGCGGCGGGGTTCCAGATGTGGCGGCCTCTTATGCGCAGCACGAATTTCGATCCGACGGCCAGCGCGGCGGCCAGCGCCGCCAGTTCCCAACCCATGGTTCGGAGCAAGAGCGTCAGCGAAAGCGCGGTGATCGCGGCGCTGCGCAATTCGAAGGGCGTGCGGACCAGTCTTGCCGCCAGCCATTGCGCACCCAACGCGCCGGAAAGCGCCGCCACCGGGCGCCACCAAGGCATTTCGAAGCCAAACCAGATGACCCCGGCCAGGACCAGCGTGCCAAGGGCGGCGATCTGCCCGTGACGGGGATCCCGCATCGCTTGGTCAATCAACATCAGCATGGCGCCATTCCACCTTCTGAATTCGCGGCGATTACGCGGGCGGGGAACCCGGCAATCGCCGCCCTCTCGGGGAGGATTCGAAGAGTTAGACGGACGACCGCGGCAAAACCTTTGGAAACCGCCACAAATTTTTCGAAATTGGGGCCAGATAACCAGGCGGCGCGCGCGAAGGCGCGCAGGATGCGCCCTACCCCGTGATCTGATCTCGCGGCAGGTCAGGCGGGGCCGGGTCCGTCAGCGGGTGTCCGCTGACATGCTCGGCCGCGAAGGCGCGCTGGATCGCGGGTCGCGCCTCGAGCGCCCGCAACAGCGCCATTGCCCGGGTGGGTAAATCGCCCTCGGCAATCAGCGGTTTCGCTGTGGGATAGAGCCGCGCCCAACGCAAGCAAGCGGCCAGATAGAGATCGACAAGCGTCGGCGCCCCGGCGGCAAGCCATCCGGTCGGCGCCAACGCCGCATCGATCAGGGTCACATGCTCGCGGAACCGGCGCGCCAATCCCCGGCGCAGCGCCGGGATGGCATCATCGCCGTCGACATAACGCTCCGAGTAGAAGGCCATGCGCAAATCGGCATGCAAGGTGTTCGAGAGGAAGAACAGCCATTTCAGGAATGCCGCGCGGGCCTCCGCGTCGCGCGCCGAAGGACCTCGTGGCCCCAGCCGCCCGGCATTGTCGGCCAGATGAATGAGGATGGCGCCGGTCTCGAAGAGGACGACCCGGCCATCCTCGAGCACCGGGATCAACCCTTGGGGGTTCAGCTTCAGGAAGGCTGCGCTCTTGTGCTGGGCCGCCGCGCGGTCGACCCACACCCCCACATAGTCGAGCCCAAGCTCCTCGAGCGCCATCCGCACGACGATATTGGCGCTGTCGGGCGACCAGTGGAGGCGCAGCGTCATTCCCCTAGGCTTGCGGCGTCAGACGCTGGTGCCGTGCCCGGGCGCCGCGTTCGATGGCGGCGGCGGCCAGCCTCCCGACACGCAGGTCGTGGCGCAGCATCTCGAGGAACCGCAATTCGTAGATGTTGACCAGCTTGTCCGCGGCCGTCACGTCGCAGGCCAGCGCATAAGCCGTCTCGCGCAGATGATCCGGCAGGGCCTGCCTGACCAGCCCGATCAGGGCGTCCAACCCATCCTCCTCCTCGAACAGATCCGCCACCAGGTTCGAGACCCGGGCGATATGATCACGGTCATAGCCCTCGAAAACCGGCAGGATGTCGATAATCGCCGTAATCGAAACCAGTTCGTTGTCGGTCATGTTCTGGTCCGAGGCGGAAGTCGCCACCATAACGGCGACGAGAGCGTCCTGCGGACTGAGTGGTTCGATGGTCATGGGGGATCCTCGGGAAATGGAAAATGTCTCTGCGCCGGGAAGTTATTGACCGAGTCCCGCCTCGGCAATAGGAGTCGCCCACCAATCCGACCCCGATTTAGCAAGGCCGATCCGATGTCCACGCCCGCGACGACTCTGTGCGACACCGCCCTCGCCTCGAAAGCCTGGCCCTTCGAGGAAGCGCGCAAGCTGGTCAAACGGTTCGAGAAAGCGCCCCCCGAGAAGGGTTACGTGCTTTTCGAGACAGGCTATGGGCCCAGCGGCTTGCCCCATATCGGCACCTTCGGCGAGGTGGCGCGCACCACCATGGTGCGCCGGGCCTTCGAGGCGATCTCGGACATCCCTACCAAGCTGCTCTGCTTTTCGGACGACATGGACGGGCTTCGCAAGGTTCCGGCCAATGTCCCGAACCGCGAAATGCTGGCGGAAGACCTGAACCTGCCATTGACCAAGGTGCGCGATCCTTTCGGCACCCATGACAGTTTCGGGCGGCACAACAATGCGCGGCTGCAGGCCTTTCTCGACCAGTTCGGGTTCGAGTACGAGTTCGCGTCCTCGACCGACTACTACACGTCCGGCCGCTTCGACGAGATGCTGCTGCGCGTGCTGGAACGCTTTGACAAGATCATGGAGATCATGCTGCCGACGCTGGGCGGCGTGAACGAGGAGCGCAAGGACACTTATTCCCCGTTCCTGCCGGTCAGCCCGAAGACCGGCCACGTGCTGCAGGTGCCGACGCTCGAGCGCCATCCCGAGCGCGGCACCATCGTCTACCAGGAGCCCGACGGCGAGAGAGTCGAGATCCCGGTCACCGGCGGCCAAGTCAAGCTGCAATGGAAACCCGACTGGGCGATGCGTTGGGCGGCCCTGGGCGTCGATTACGAGATGTTCGGCAAGGACCTGATCCCCTCGGCGGATCTGGGTGCCAAGATCTGCCGGGCCTTGGGCGAGCGCGCGCCCGAGCCCTTCCAATATGAGCTGTTCCTGGACGAGGAGGGCAAGAAGATCTCGAAGTCCAAGGGCAACGGGATCTCGATGGAGGATTGGCTAAAATATGCCTCGGATGAGAGCCTCTCGCTTTACATGTTCCAGAAGCCCCGCACCGCCAAGCGGCTCTATTTCGATGTGATCCCGAAAGCGGTCGACGAATACCACCAACACCTGCGCGCGTTTGACGGGCAGACACTGGAGCAGAAGCTAACCAATCCGGTTTGGCACGTCCATCGGGGCCAGCCACCCGCGTCCGACATGGTGGTCTCGTTCGCGATGCTATTGAACCTCGCCTCGGTCGCAAGCGCCGAGGACAAGGAGACGCTTTGGGGGTTCATCCGCCGTTATGCGCCAGAAGCCGCGCCCGAGACCCATCCGGGGCTGGATGCGGCGGCGGGCTTCGCCGTCAGCTACTACCAGGACTTCGTGAAGCCCCAGAAACAGTTCCGTGCGCCCAAGCCGCATGAGCACGCGGCGCTGATGGACCTGCGCGACCGCCTTGCGGCCTTTGACGGTCCCGCTGATCCCGAGGCGTTGCAGAACCTCGTCTTTGCGGTCGGCAACGAGCATCAGTTCGAACCGTTGCGCAACTGGTTCAAGGCGATCTACGAGGTGCTACTGGGCGCCAGCCAAGGCCCCCGTTTCGGCGGCTTCATCGCGCTTTACGGAGTTGCCGAGACAGTCACGCTGATCGACCGGGCGCTGGCCGGGGAACTTGCGGCATAAGGTGAATGCGCAGCCATCGCCCTCTGTGAGGAATACGCATTTGCGGTGAGTTCAACCATTCGCCGCAACGCGATCCGCCCGGCATCGGGCGTCGTTCTGAAGCAGAAGCCCCGGTACGCGCTCCAATTCTTTCTTGCTTGTCCGGTCGGGTTGTCATTCCCGGAAACGAATGCGGACGACGCGCCCATCTGAGTAACGCTATGTGCACGAGGCTCTGCGGGGCCATTACCGATCCGCATGGTGAAAATCGTTTCGTTTTGGAACGATGAGCGGAAGAGTGATCGAGGGGGAAGGGACGGTGATCGGCGCGCGCGTCGTGGATTGACGTCATTGCCCCACAAAAGCCGGCCGAGAGGAGCGCTGCGTCGATTGAGCGCCAGGGCGTTGCCGGGCCCACGATTTTACGATCCGCGTTTTGGAGGCAACATGCTTGGTCAACAGATTTTGAGTGGGCTTGCGACTGGCAGCCTCTACGCCCTGACGGCGATCGCGGTTGTGGTGGTCTTTCGGAATACGCGTACGATCAACCTGGCCCAGGGTGATTTCGCCATGATCGGCGCCTTTCTAGGCGTGGTCTTCCTGAAGGAATGGGGCCTTAACTACTACGCCATGCTTCTCTTGGTCGTGGCCTGCTGCATGCTGCTGGGCGCGGTGGTCGAGCGCCTGGTGATGCGCCCGGTCGCGGATTCGGACTGGCTGACCCTCTTCACCACGACGATCGGCGTCTACTACATCCTGCACGGTGTGGCGGGCTGGATCTGGGGCCGCGACACCAAGGCCTTCCCGGTCACCTTCGATCCAACGCCGATCGACATTTGGGGCGCGCTGATCAGCGAGGGCCATGTCTACAATATGGGGATCGCGCTTCTGATCGGGGCGATCCTGTGGTGGTTTTTCACCAAGACCAAGCAGGGCATCGCCATGCGGGCGGTGACCGATGACCCAGAGACCGCCTATCTGATGGGCATCCCGGTGCGGTTCATCGTGCTGCTGACCTGGATCATGGCGGGCTTCATTGCCGGGTTCGTCGGAATCCTGACCGCACCCATCATCTATGTCTCGCCCGAGATGATGGACGAGATCCTGATCAAGGGCTACGTGGCCGCGGTCTTCGGCGGGCTCTATTCCTTCCGGGGCGCGGTGATTGGGGCACTTATGATTGGCGTCGCCGAGAACTTGGCCGGCGGTTATCTGGGCAGCCATTTCAAGACCGCCACCGCCTTCATCATGATCGTTGGATTGCTCGCCTTCCGCCCCCAGGGCCTGGTCGGCATCCAACGGCGACGCACGATCTGAGGGCGCCATGGCCGAGCAAACCTTGGACATAACGGGGATCGAGGCGGGCGAGGGCAAACGCCGCTACGACGCGGTCAAGGCGCTGAAGCGGCGCTTTACGCGCAAAGACTTCATCGCGTCCAGCCTGTTCTTTCTCGCGCTCCTGCTGATCCCGGCCCTGCCGACGGTCAAGGGCTGGATGTTGAGCCAAGGCTCGCTGATCATCATTTATGTCATCGCCGCGCTGGGCGTTCTGGTGCTGGTCGGATTCACCGGGCTGGTCTCGGTCGGCCATGGCGGTTTTCTGGCGATTGGGGCCTATACCTCGGCCCTTCTGACCGCCCATTTCGCCGTCGATCTGGTCGTCGGCATCGTCGCGGCGATGCTGATGTCGGCGCTGATCGGCGCCGTTCTGGCGCTGATCTTCCTGCGTCTCTCGGGGGCCTTTATGGCCATCGGCACGCTGGGCTTTGCCTTCTTCGTCGGCACGGTCGTAAACAACGTGCCGATCTTCCAGGGCCGCGACGGGATCCTGCTGGACGACAATTTCGTCATTGGGATCGAGATCGGCGATTACGGCTTCTATTACGTCTCGATGGTCTGCTTGATCCTGGTCACCATCTTCATCTTCTGCCTGATCAATTCCGGCACCGGCCGGGCGTTGATGGCGCTGCGCGACGCCGAGGAAGCGGCGATGGCGAGCGGCGTCAGCCGCCTGAAATACCGCACCCTCGCCTTCACCGTCAGCGCCGGGATCACCGGCATCGCCGGGGCGCTGAACGCGCACGTGGTCAACTACGTCTCGGCCGAGGTCTACGCGGATATCTGGTATTCGGTCGATATCCTGATGGCGGTGGTCGTCGGCGGCTCCACGGTGATCTTCGGTCCCTATCTGGGCGGGTTCTTCGTCGTCATGCTGCCCTTCTTCCTGGAGGAACTGGCGGACTTCTCGTTCATCCTGAAAGGTGTCGTGCTGATCCTGGTCCTGCGGTTTGCGCCCGCGGGCGTCGCCGAGCTTCTGATGCGGCCGATCAAGAACGCCCGGCGGCGCGCCTTGCGCAAGGCCGGCGGGTCGGCGGTTGATTAAGGGGGCGGCGATGAGCGAGCATCTGCGCTGTCAGGACATCACCGTCACTTTCGGCGGGGTCGTCGCCTGCGACAAACTGAGCTTGACCGTGCCGAAGGGCAAGATTGTCGGCCTGATCGGCCCGAACGGAGCGGGTAAGACCACACTATTCAACGTGTTGACCCGGTTCCAGCCCTATGACAGCGGCCACGTTTACTACGATGGTGACCAGGTCGATGACCGGCGGCCCCATCATATGGTCCATATGGGCATGGCGCGGACGTTCCAGAACATCCATCTGTTCCGCGATCAAACGACGCTGCGCAACATTATGACCGGAGGCCATGCGCTGATGGGCGACCCGGTCCAGGCGATGTTCTGGACCCCCAGCGCGCGGCGGCGCGAACGCGAGATCGAGCAGCGGGCACTGGAACTGGCAGAGATCCTCAACCTGACCGCCGAGCTGGAAAGCGAGGTCGGCAACCTGCCTTACGGGTTCCAGAAACGGGTCGAGCTGGGGCGCGCCCTGGCGTCGAAGCCCTCGATCCTATTGCTCGACGAACCGGTCGCCGGCTGCAACGACGACGAGACGCAGGAACTGAAAAGCCTGGTCCAGCGCGTGAACCGCGAGATGGGCATCTCTGTCCTCCTGGTCGAGCACGACATGAAGATGGTCATGCAGGTCTGCGACTACATCTACGTGATCAATTTCGGCGCCAATCTGGCCGAGGGCACGCCCGAGGAAGTGCGCGCCAACCCGGGCGTGATCGCCGCCTATCTGGGCGAGGAGGACGACGAATGAGCGTCCTCAAGATCGAAAACCTGGCGGCCAGCTATGGGCCGGTGACGGCGCTTCGCGGGATCTCGATCGAAGTTCCAGAGGGAAACATCGTGACGCTCCTGGGCGCCAACGGCGCGGGCAAGTCGACCACGTTGAAGTGTATCTCCGGTGTCGTCCGCCCATCGGGCGGCAGCATCGCCTGGGATGGCGAAAGCATCGCCGGGCGCTCGCCCAACGCAATCACCAAGCGCGGCATTGCACAGGTTCCCGAGGGACGGCGGATCTTCAAGGACCTGACCGTCACTGAAAACCTGACCATGGGCGCCTATACCCGCAAGGATACCGATGCGATCGAGGCGGACCGCGAGCAGGTGCTGGAATTGTTTCCGCGCCTGAAGGAGCGCGAGGCGCAGTTGGGCGGCTCGCTCTCGGGCGGCGAACAGCAGATGCTGGCGATCGGCCGGGGCTTGATGGCCTCTCCGCGCCTGTTGCTGCTGGACGAGCCGTCGCTGGGGTTGGCGCCCATCGTGGTGGCACAGATATTCGAGACGTTGCAGCAACTGAACCGTGAACGCGGGATCGCCATCCTTCTGGTCGAGCAGAACATGAAGATGGCGCTCAGGGTCTCGAACTACGGATACGTGATGCAATTGGGGCAGGTCATGGTGTCGGGGGCCTCGGAGGAGCTCCGCGACAACAGCAAGGTGTTCGAAAGCTATATGGGCGCCGCCTGACGGGCTGTCAGGCGGGATTGGCGGCGCGCCGGACGGGCGCGCGTATGTAGGGAGGAAGTCATGAGAACGCAATTGACTGGAATTCTGACGGCATCGGCGGTGGCCGCGCTTGGCACCGTCTTGGGCCTTGTCGCCGCACCCGCTGTGGCCGACGACGGTCCTGGCGTTTCAGGAGACAGCATCCTGATCTGCTCGTATCAGCCCATGACCGGCAAGGTCTCGAGCTATTTCCGCATGGGCAAGGGCGCGGATGCCTGGTTCCAGCATGTGAACGAGAACGGAGGCGTCAACGGCCGCACGTTCGAGTTCAAGATGGTCGACGACAAATATGAACCCGCCCGGACTAAAACGGCAGTGAAGCGTTTTGTCGAGCGCGACGAATGTTTCGCCATCGTCTCGCCGCTGGGCTCGGCACCGACCAGCGCGGTGATCGACTACATCGTCGAGAACGACGTGCCGCTGATCGGGGCCGGGACCGGAGCCGAGAAGAACCTGACGATCCCGTCGAAATGGGTCTTCCCACTGTATCCAAGCTATCACACCGAGGGTCAACAACTGGTGCGTTTCGCCAAGGAGGTGTTCGGCGCCTCAAAGGTCGCAGTGCTCTACCAGAACGACCCGTCGGGCAAAACCCATATGGCGGGGATCGAGTCGGTCCTGGATGAACATGGCGTCGAAATCACGGCCGCAGAGGGCTACGAGCCTAAGGAAGTGGACGTCTCGTCCCAGGTAATCACCATGAAAAATTCGGGCGCCCAGGCGGTGATTTGCTCCTGCGCACCGGAACCGGCAGCCAAATTCTACACCGAGCGCGCCAAGCTCGGCTGGGATGTGCCGGTGGTGAACGTCTTCTTCGGCAAGAGCCCGAAAGTTCCAGAACTGGCCGGTGATGCCGCCGTCGAGGGGGTCTATTTCGCGACCATCTTCCGCGATTTCGACTCGCCCGCGCCACAGATCCAGGAGGCCAAGTCGATCCTGTCGAAATACTATCCGGAGGAACAGCCGGACGCGATCCACCTATGGGGTTTCGCGGGCAGCCAGGTCTTCACCGAGGCGGTGCGGCGAATGGGCGATGGCCCGATCACCCGCGAGGGACTGGTCGCTGCGATGGAGGGCATCGACGGCTGGACCGGCAGCGTAGTCCCGGCGGTGACGATCGGCGAGGGCAACGCGCCCGAGCACTTCATCGTCAAGGACATGTCCTTCGTTATCTACAAGGGCGGGAAGTTCGAGGACTTCACCCCGCCCTGGATTAACTAAGCCGGAACAGACAAGGCGCGGCCGGATTTGCCGAAATCTGCCAACGAACCCGGCCCGCCATCGGTTTGATTGTATTGCATTCGCCTTCGGGCGCTCCAAAGGCAACCCACAGACGCTCTTCCCAGAGCTGACTGCGCCCGGCCAAACTTAGGGCCGGGCGTTCTTTCTTGGGATTCGTGGGCAAACTAGTTGAGAACGGCCAAGCCCGCAGGATCAGACCCCACGCGTAGGGCCGTTGAATCGCTTCCCGCAGTCCGGCGGCGGATCGCTGCCCTCCACCCATTCCTCGCGTCGGCATGTGGTACAGAACCATGCCTTGCGGCCGTTCTGATCGCGGCCGTCGATCCGCGACCAGTTGCAGGCAGCGCCGCTGAACCCGAGGCCGACTTTGAGAAACCGCCAGTTCATCGCCAGGACGGCGATCAGCAGGGCGATCAGGAAGATCAGGGTCGGGGTCATCGCCGAAGTATAACAGCGGACCCACGCGCAAGGTAGGCGCCACTCAGGCCGGCCTCCACCCCACTGCCGTCTTCGGCAGGAAGACCTCGACCGCCGCGGTAGCGATCACGATGGGATCGTCCGAAGTGCCGGTGTTCAGGCCGCCCTCGACCGCCTGCACCCTAGCCCGTCCGCGTGGCATGTGGGCGGCAACGGCGTCGGTATCGATCCGCTCGGGCCTTTGCACGCCGATCGTGACTTGGACCTGCATTTGTCCGTGGTCCAGCCCCAGGTTCTGGAAGAGCGGTAGCGAGGAATGGCGGAACGCGTCCTCGACCGCCCGGATCGCGGCCTTGGTATAGTCCTGGCCGTGCAGGTCGTTGCCCATGCCCATCTCGATGATGATCCGCTGCTCGGTCATGGGGCCACGCCGTTTTGGGGCTCCAGATCCAGCGAAACCGTCAGGGCCGCATTGGCGATGACGGTGGGTGCACCGCCATCGGGGTGCGGCACGTCGAGCCCACCGCTAACAACACGGACAATGGGGCTGCCATAGGGGAAGACCTCGGCGATCTTCGTCTTGTCCACCTGGCCGGGCTGCTGAACGCCGATCTCGACATCGATCTGCATCGCAGTCTTCGGCGCATCAAACAATTCCGCGACGTTGATGGAATTGTGCCACAGCGCATCACGCACGGCCCTGAGAGCCGCTTCCGTATAGTCCTGTCGGCGCAGCGAGGTACCCATGCCGAACTCGACCAGCAATCTTTTCTTGGCCATTGGATCAAGGATTGGTTCGAAGGGGTGGTGGGCGCGACTGGGATTGAACCAGTGACCCCTACGATGTCAACGTAGTGCTCTCCCGCTGAGCTACGCGCCCATACCTATTCGGGACCGGATAGGTGGCGTGTCGTATACTGTGCGGGATGGCGCCGCGCAAGTCCCCGATGCCCCGGCGAAACCCGAACAGCAGCCCACATCAAATCATGGAAAAGGGGGATGCGGGCCGGGGTGCAAGCCTCTAGACTGCGCCCATGGATGCACAGGTTCCCTTCCGGCTGATCGAGCCCAGGCGGCTCGCGACGGGCGTGGTTTTCAACTCGCCCCATAGCGGCAGGGATTATCCGGACCGCTTGGTCAAGCAAAGCCGGCTCAGCCGCCATGCGCTGCGCACCTCCGAGGATGTGCTGGTCGATGCGCTATATGCGGCGGCGCCGGATCACGGCGCGCCGCTATTGGCTGCGACTGCGCCCAGGGCCTGGCTGGACCTGAACCGTGCGCCGAGCGAGCTCGACCCGGCACTGATCCGCGGGATCAAGGCCCAGGGGCTGAACCAGCGGGTCGCGGCGGGCCTGGGGGTCGTGCCACGCGTGGTCTCGGAGGGCGCCGCGATTTATCGCGGCAAGATCGACCTGGCCACGGCGGAGGCGCGCATCCGCGATATCCACGCCCCTTATCACGACCAGTTGGAAGCGCTGTTGCGCCGCGCCCGACGCAGCTTCGGGATTGCGGTCCTCTTTGATTGCCATTCGATGCCATCCGAGGCGCTGCGCGCCGCACCCCGGGTCCGGGGCCGCTCCCCGGAAATCGTTCTGGGCGACCGGTTCGGCGCGTCGGCCAGCCGGGCGCTTGTCAGCTATGCCCAGCGGGCTTTCGAGGCGGCGGGCTTCGTGGTCGCGCGCAACGCGCCCTTCGCCGGCGGATATATCACCCAGCGCTATGGTCGCCCGGGCCGCGCGGTCCACGCGATCCAGATCGAGATCGACCGGGGGCTCTATCTGGATGCCGCGACGCTTGATCCCCTGCCCGCGTTCGACGAGGTGCAAGCGCGGCTGGGCGAGGTGATCGGATCGTTGGTTGAGATCACGCCCGAAATCGCCGACGGCATGACCCGGCTGGCGGCAGAGTAGTGGGCTTCGTAGCGGCCTTCGCGGGCGCGGAATTTTCGTGAAAAAAAAAGGCCGGGTTGCCCCGGCCCAAGTCTAAGGGAGGAAACGCCCAAGAAGGGCTGGCGATACAAGGTACCGCTAAGGACAGAGATTAGGTTTGCGGCGCAGCAGAATCAATTCCGAGACCGGAGTCACATGCCACGCCGGCATGGGTTGTGACATTTAGGATACCATTCGCCACCTGAACAACACAAAGTCTGCGCGAATTCACCGCAAAGCGCGCCCGCGGATGATTGCGTCCTTCCCAAACCGGGCACGGATACGGTCGGTCGCTGCCTCGGCGTCTTCTCGGTCCGCCTGCTCCGCGCCGAAAAGATCAGTCGGGACGGGTGCGTCGTCATCCTGGGCGGAAATGTCGGAGAGCCCGATCCCGATCAGCCGGAACGGCCCTTGATCAAGCATCCGCGTCAGCATCGCCTCGCCATGACGGTAGATCGTGTCGACCAGGTTGGTGGGCTGGCCAAGCTGCGCCTGCCGGGTGATCCCCCGGAAATCGGCGCGTTTGAGCTTTAGGGTGACGGTGCGGCCGGCCAGACCCTTCGCCTTGGCCCGGTCCGACGTGCGCACCGCCAGACGCCAGAGATGACCGATCAGCGGGTCCGCCTCCGAAATATCGGTCTCAAAAGTTGTCTCGGACGAGATGCTCTTCGCGCCCTCGCCCGGGCTGACCCGGCGCTTGTCGATCCCCATCGAGAGGTCATAGAGCCGCTTGCCGATACTGCCATAGCGCGCGGCCAGCGCCTTCGCTCCGATTGGCCGCAAGTCCCCGATCCGGTGAATCCCGTCGCCTTCCAGCCGCTTGGCCAGCGCCGCGCCCACACCCCAGATCGAGCGCACCGGCCTGGGCGCCAGGAAATCCAGCGTCTCGGCCTGTCCGATCACTGAGAATCCGCGCGGCTTGTCCAGGTCCGAGGCGACCTTGGCCAGGTATTTGCAGTGGCTGAGACCGATTGAGACGGTGATGCCGATCTCGCGCTCGACCCGATCCGCCAGCCGCGCCATCGAAAGCGCCGGCGGCGCGCCTAGTAGCCGCTCGGTGCCCGAGAGGTCGAGGAAGGCCTCGTCGAGCGACAAGGGTTCGATCATCGGCGTCATCTCCTCCATCAGGACCCGAATCTGGCGGCTGACCGCCGCGTAGACCTCCATCCGCGGGCGCATGACCGCCGCATCGGGGCAAAGCTTCAGCGCCCTGAACATAGGCATCGCCGAACGCACGCCCGCGATCCGCGCCACATAGCAGCAGGTCGAGACGACGCCACGCCTGCCGCCACCGACGATCAACGGCTTGTCCGCGAGGCTCGGATCGTCCCGCTTCTCGACTGACGCATAGAAAGCGTCGCAATCCATGTGCGCGATCGCCAGATCGTCGAGCTCGGGATGGGACAGCATCCGCGGGCGCCCGCAATCCGGGCAACGCGAGCCTGGATCGTCGGCGAAATGGGTTAGGCAGTCGCGGCAGATCGCGGGCATCGATTGGGTCTCCGGCGATCAGGGCTCGGCCGATCGGGGTTCGGACCTAGTCTCAGTCTACTCGGTCCCGGCTTGTCTGGAAACGCCGAGGCGGCGCGCCTCGGCCTGCCACCAGGTCTCGCCAGCCAACGCCCGGCGAAGCGGCGTGTCGGTCTCGGCCGGAGCGTTCTCGATGTATTGCACCGCCTCGTCGAGGGAATCGCCCGAAAGGCTTTGCAGATAGCCCGTCGCACCGGCAATCGTGAAGGTCTCGCCCCGGAACTCGGTGAAATTCGATTCGAGGTCGGTCCAAACGGCCCCGGCCCACCCTTGAGCAGAGCACCAAGCACTCACGGCGCCGACAACCGCTTCGCTGCGCCCGGCCGCCGCGCCGGTGCGCAGGCAGACCGAACCGATCATTTCGCGCGGGGCGCGCTCGCGCCTGGCCAGATCCTCTGATGCCCCTTCGATCTCGCGGCGCACCGAGGCGATGGCATGGGTTTGGCACGAGACCCCATGATCCGCGTCCAGGCAAACCACCAGGCCATGCTTGCGCTTTGGGCTTATCCGCATGAATTCCATCGGCAGCGCAGGTCCCGCGCACACCCGCCATGGCCCACGCACATGCGGGCTCAGATCGTCGAGGTCCCACAAGAGCGAGCCCCAGCCCAGAATCGCATAACCGTTCATCACAAAGTCCTGAAGTGCTACCTCCAAGAGCGATTTTCAAACCTATCGCGCCAATTTCCGCGGCGCCAGGGCATCTTGAGCCTTGCCCGCCGAAAAGCCACGTCGCATGTTCGAGTCTGTGCCCCGGGGGAATCGCGTGTCCGACCCGAAAACTGAAACCGCCGCCGTCCTGGATGCCAATCAGGCATTCTATGGCGCCATGCGCAAGGGTGACATTCAGGCGATGGATCGGCTTTGGGCGCGTGGACGGCGAGCAACATGCACGCATCCAGGAGGCCCGGCAATTGTCGGACGCGGGCCGGTGATCGCCAGCTGGCGCATGATCCTGACCCGCCATCCGCCACCAATCACAGCCGTCGACGAGCATGCGGTCGTCACCGGGAACTCTGCCATGGTGCTCTGCCGCGAAATCCTGGGCAGCGAGGCGCCCTTCATCGAATTGATAGCGACCAATACCTGGACGCACGAGAACGGCGCATGGCGGATCGTCAACCATCAGGCGGCGCAAATTCCCGGTTCCAGCGACTGAACCCACGAGGCGCGCGACCATGGCTGGCGCATGACTGAAGCGATGATGGACGTCTCGGTCTGGCGTGGTGATTCGTCCGGCGGGCAGTTCCAGCGCTTCGAGGTTCCTGCGCGGACCAGCCAGACGGTGCTGGATGTCGTGGCCTGGATCCAGCAAAACCAAGACGCGACGCTCAGTTACCGGTTCGCCTGCCGGGTGGGTATGTGCGGCTCGTGCGCGATGATGGTCAACGGGCAGCCGCGCTGGACCTGCCGGACCCATGTGGACCGTGTGGCGTCGGATGGGCGGCTGGAGATAGCGCCCTTGCGCAATCTGCCGGTGATCAAAGACCTGGCGGCCGACATGGATCCGTTCTTCGAGAAATGGGTAACGGCAGAGGCGGTGTTTCACCCCACACATACGCGCGACGACGAGGTGGAGCAGGTTCTGCCGAATGACCCGGCCCGCGAGAGAGCGGACGCGGCGATCGAGTGCATCAATTGCGGCATCTGCTACGCGGCCTGCGATACGGTGGCGGCGAACCCGGATTATCTGGGCCCCGCCGCGCTCAACCGTGCCTGGACCCTGGTGAACGACGAAAAGGACGCGGGCGGCGCGGCGGTGCTGGATGCGGTGTCAGGCTCCGGCGGGTGCCACAACTGTCACTCAATGGGAAGCTGCGCGCGGTTCTGCCCAAACGAGCTCAATCCGATGAACGCCATTGCCGGGCTGAAACGCGTGTCCGCGCGGCAGTTCTTGGGAGGGTGACATGCTCGGCATGAAACTCTACCTGGCGCAGCGCATGTCGGCCCTGATCATGGCGCCGCTGGTTGTCGGGCATGTGAGCGTGATGATCTATGCGGTGCAGGGCGGCCTCAGCGCCGCCGAGATCCTCGGCCGGACTCAGGGCAGCATTGCCTGGGGCCTGTTCTATGGATTGTTCGTGATCGCGGTTTCGATTCACGCGGCAATTGGGCTGCGAGTGGTACTGTCCGAGACCGTCAAGCTGCGTGATCGCGGCTTGGATGCGATCACTTGGACGATCTTCCTCGGGCTGCTCGTGCTGGGATGCCGCGCCGTCTGGGCGGTAACCGTTCCATGATCCGACCGCACCGCAATCACCCGCTTTGGTTCGCGTTCATTTTGCACCGTGTCTCGGGCGTCGCATTGACACTTTTCCTGCCGGCGCACTTCCTGGTGCTGGCGACGGCGCTGACCTCACCAGATGCTTTGGATGGCGCGCTGGCCTGGACGGATAACGCCTTGGTGAAACTGGCGGAATTCGGACTGGTCTTCCTGCTGGCGGTACATGCTCTGGGTGGGCTCCGCCTGTTGGCGCTGGAATTCCTGCCCTGGAGCAGCGGTCAGAAAACGCTCGCAGCCTCTGCCGTCGCTCTGGCGATCCTGGTCTCCGGCACGTTCTTCCTGAGCGCGGTCTGATGGCTCAAGTTCCTCAAAGACCGGTCGAGCGTCACGACACCGACATCCTGATCATCGGCACTGGCGGGGCTGGGCTCTTCGCCGCGCTCCATGCCCTGCAGGCCGCGCCGGATGCGAAGGTCACCATCGCGGTCAAGGGCCTGATCGGCAAATGCGGCTGCACCCGCATGGTCCAGGGCGGCTACAACGTGGCGCTGGGGCCGGGCGACAGCGTCGAGCGGCACTTCATGGACACGATCATCGGTGGCAAGTGGCTGCCCGACCAGGATATGGCCTGGCGGCTTTGCGAGACAGCGGTCATGCGCGTGCGCGAACTCGAGAACGAGGTCGGCTGCTTCTTCGACCGCAACCGCGACGGCTCGCTGCACCAGAAGGCCTTCGCCGGGCAGACCGCCGATCGCACGGTTCACAAGGGCGACCTGACCGGTATCGAGATCATCAGCCGGCTGATGGAACAGGTGCTGGCCCGCCCGGTGGAGAAGTTGCAGGAGCACCGCGCCATCGGCCTGATTCCGGCCGCCGACGGCTCGGGCCTCGCGGGTGCCCTCTTCATCGACATGCGCAGCGGCGGGTTCCGTCTGGTCCGCGCCAAGGCGGTGCTGATGGCGACCGGCGGCGGGCCGACCATGTACAAGTATCATACCCCCTCGGGCGACAAGACCATGGACGGCCTGGCCATGGCGCTGCGCGCCGGCTTGCCGCTCCGCGACATGGAGATGGTGCAGTTCCACCCGACCGGTTTGCTGGCAGGCGCCGGCACGAAGATGACCGGCACGGTACTGGAGGAGGGGTTGCGCGGCGCCGGCGGTCATTTGCTGAACGAAGCGGGCACCCGCTTCATGTTCGACTACGACCCCAAGGGCGAGCGCGCCACCCGGGACATCGTCTCACGGGCGATTTTTGCCGAGATGCAGGGGTCGAATGCCACGCCCAATGGCGGCGTCTATATCTCGATGAGCCATCTGGGGTCGGAAATAGTGGCGCAGACGTTCAAGGGCATGGTCAAGCGCTGCGCAGATTGCGGCTTCGATTTGGCCGGCGGCCGGGTCGAGGTGGTGCCGACGGCGCACTACTTCATGGGCGGCGTAGTGGTGGACCCGGATACCCGGACCGCGCTGCCCGGCCTCTACGTCGCGGGCGAGGATGCGGGCGGGGCCCATGGCTCGAACCGGCTCGGCGGCAACGGGGTCGCGAACTCCACCGTCTATGGGGGCGTGGCAGGCGACATTATGGGAGCCGAGATCGCAGAGCGTTCCCTGGCGGATCCGGACGAGGCGGTCCTGGAGGCCGAGATCGCCCGGGCCTGCCAGCCATTGGACGTGACGCCCGGAAACGTCCAGCCGCTCCGCGATGCGCTGATGGAGGCGATGTGGAACGATGTGGGCGTGATCCGCGATCGCGACGGCCTGGAACGTGGTCTGGCCCGGATCGCGGAAATCCGCGCGGAACTGGGTACCATCGGCGTCGCAGGCGACAACCTGGCCTTCAACCTGACCTGGCACGACTGGCTCAACCTGGCATCCCTGATCGACATCTCCGAGGTCATCGCCCGCGCAGCGCTGGCCCGCGAAAACTCCCGCGGCGCCCATTGGCGCGACGATTTCCCCGAAGAGGGCGACCTGGAGGCGAGTTATTCCACCGTGGCCCGGCAGGGGACGGAAGGGTTGGAGGTGACACGGGAACCGGTGAAGTTCACGATTGTGCGCCCCGGTGAGTCGGTGCTGCCCGAGGGCGAGCCAGAAACCTTGGTCGCGGCCCCGTAGGGCGGGGTTTCACCCCGCCATGGTGGGTTGAAAACCCATCCCACCGGGTGCCCCAAGATCTCGCGCTATAATAGGCGGGATAAATCCCACCCTACGGGTCGTGACCTGGGTCCCTCTCCAGACTACAATGGACGGGACCATGGAGAGCCGCTCATGATCCCCATCGACCTGATCCAATCGACCGCCGAGACCCTGATGGACAAGGCCGCCATCGAGATCCCGGAGGATTATCTCGAGGGGCTGAAGGCCGCCGCCGCGGTCGAGGACGGCGATCTTTCCTCCTTCGTCCTCCAGGCCATGCTGGAAAACTACGAGGCCGCCAAGGAAGACCGCCGCGCCATGTGCGGCGATACGGGCTGCCCGCGCTGGTATGTGAAGCTCTCGAATGCGGCCCGGGTTCAGGGCGGACCAGTAGCACTGGAGCGGGCGCTGAGGCGCGCCACCGCTAACGCCACCAACGGCGTCCCGCTGAGGCCCAACCGGGTCCATCCGCTTTGGCGCACGGACCACGACAACAACGTCGGCATCGGAGCGCCCGAAATCGAATACGGCTTCGAGCCCGAGCCGAAGGGGGAATGGATCGACCTGACCACCGTCCACAAAGGCGGCCTCTTCGGCACGGATTACCGGATGCTGTTCCCTTCGGACGGGATCGAGGGGATCAAGCGCTTCTACCTCGACAGCCTGGTCGCATTCGGCAAGCGCGGGCTCGCATGCCAGCCGGCGATCATCGGCATCGGGCTCGGCGGCTCGAAGGACACCTGCATGGTACTGGGCAAGCGGGCGGCGTGTCTGCGCACGGTGGGCGACCGCAACCCGGACCCGAAGATTGCGGCGATGGAGATGGAGTTCAAGGAGCTCGGTAACTCGATTGGCATGGGCGCCATGGGCTTCGTTGGCAAGTCGATGGTGGTCGATTGCCATATCGAGGTCGGCTATTGCCACACCGGCGGCATGCAGATGAGCGTCCACGCCTTTTGCTTGAGCTCGCGCCGCGCGGTCGCCCGGATCTGGGCTGACGGCCGGACCGAGCACCGGACCGATCCCGAGTGGTTCACCCCCTACCAGCGGCGCGAGACCGTGGAGTGGGGCAGTGACGCAATGGCGGCGGAATAGCTTTGGCGCCGAGAGTGAAGTTCTCTTGCTCGGCTAAGCCGGGCAGCGCCCGACCCTCCCCCCGGGAGGGCGCCACCCTCGTCCAGTGTGGATTTGCAGCATGACCACCCCCCGAAAAATCCGGCTGTCGACCACGCCGACGCCCGAGGCTCTCGCGGAACTGCAACTCGGCGACATCGTCTACCTCGACGGCCTCATGTACACCGCCCGCGAGGGCGTCTACATGCGCGCGCTCGAGGAGCAGGCGAACATCCCGATGGAGCTGCCAAAGGCATCGGCCGCGAATTTCCACTGCTCACCCGCCGCCTCGATCAACAAGGACGGCTCCTACACCATGGGCGCGGTCACTGCGACGGCGTCCTTCCGCTTCGCCAAGTGGATCGGCGAGTGGTTCGAGAAATCCGGCGCCAAGCTGATCGTCGGCAAGGGCGGCATGAGCCACCAGACATACGCCGAGCATTTCGTGCCGAACGGCGCCATCTATCTCTCGACCGTCGGCTATGGCACCGGCGCGCTGCTGGGCCGCGGCGTCGAGAACGTCGAGGCGGTCCATTGGCACCAGGAACTGGGCCTGGCCCAGGCCATGTGGGTCTTGAAATGCAACAATATGGGCCCCTTCATCGTCGCCTCGGATCTTAAGGGTAACTGCCTTTTCGAGCGCGAGAATGCCAAGATCGCCAAGGGGCTCGACAAGGTCTACGAGGGCACCAGGCCTGCGGTGCTGAAGCGGTTCGGCGAGACCGATGACCGCTCGGACGAGGTGATCGGATGAGCATCGCGGAGACGTCGATCGAGCGCGGAGGCATGGCCTACTATCCGCCCAAAGGCCCGGCATGGGAAAGGGTCGAGGCCGGCGCGGCGGGTGCCGACCTGGAAGAACTCGCCGCCGCCGCCGATTTCGCCATGCGCCACGAAAGCCCCTGGCCGCGCGATCTCGACGATGCGGGAAGCGTTCCGGGCCTGACCGAGATCGAACCGCCCCCTTGGAACGAGGCGCTGGGCCCTTACAAGCCACGCGGCGGGCCGAACGGCTTGCTGCTCAAGGGCGGACGAATCCTGGCACAATGGGGCGACCCCGCCCGGATTGACATGACTTTCAGCATCGCCAAGAGCTATCTGGCATGTCTCGCCGGGCTCGCCGTCGGCGACGGCCTGATCCCCGATATCGACCGCCCAGTCGCCGAGACCGTGAATGCGCCTGAATTCGCCTCGGACCGGAACGCCCGGGTCACCTGGCGCCACCTCCTGACCCAGACCAGCGAATGGGAGGGAACCCTCTTCAGCAAACCCGACCTGGTCGACCGCAACCGCCAGGTCGGTGCCGGCGGCGACAACAGCCTGAAGGGCACTCATCGCGACCTGGCCGCACCTGGCAGCTACTGGGAGTACAATGACGTGCGGGTCAACGTGCTTGCGCTGGCCTTGCTGCATGTCTTCCGCCAACCCCTGCCCCAAGTCCTGAAAGCGCGGATCATGGGCCCAATCGGTGCCTCGGATGGCTGGTCTTGGCATGGTTACCGGAATTCGGCGGTCGAGATCGACGGCCAGACCATGATCTCGGTTCCCGGCGGCACCCATTGGGGCGGCGGTATCCAGATCGACAGCTTCGATCATGCGCGCTTCGCGCTGCTTATCCACCAGGGCGGGGTCTGGGAGGGCCGGCGTCTGCTGCCCCAGGGCTGGACGGATCAGATGTGCGCGCCATCGGCCGTGAATGACGGCTATGGCTTTCTATGGTGGCTGAATACTGGGCGCCGTGAATGGCCGGCGGCATCAGAGCAGGCTTATGCGGCGATCGGCGCCGGCACCAATATCATCCTGATCGATCCGGCCCACGATCTGGTCATGGTCGCGCGCTGGGTGGATGGCGCGGCGGTGAAGGACCTTGTCGCTCATGTGATCGGCGCGCTGCGCTAGAACGAACCGCCTGTCCGGAAGCCGCCGCCACCCGAGCGCCGGCCGCCCCCGAACCCACCGCCGATCGGACCCATCGGTCCCGGGAATTTGATCCGCCCGCCGGTTGGCGAGCGTAACCCGCCGCTGCCGAAGCCCGGATCGGCCCGGTGCTTGTTAAACCGCTGCGCGCGACGCAGCGCGTCCCAAAGCCCCCGTGAAGAAAGCGCACCCTTCAGGAACTGGCCCAGCACCATCGTCAGCATCGAGGGGTCCGAGAACTCAGAGTTACGGCTGTCGAAGCGGCGCCGGCGGAATGTGCCGATCACCTCCTCCAGCTCGTTCACCCGGCGCACCTGGGTCTTTTGCATTGCGCGCAGATGCTCGATTTCACGCTCCAGATCATCACGGCGTTCCGTCAGGTCATCCAGCTTCTCGACCACGAAATCGTCGTCGGGCAGCGGGGTCGCACTGGCGTCGCGGTAGAGCTCGCGGATCGATTCCTGCCGGTAGGCGCTGATCAGCAGATCCAGCGCCTTGCGGTAGCTGTCGCTTTCGCCACTCAACAATGCGGCGCGGCGCTCGTGCAAGCCAGCATCCGCTTTCTCATCCTGCGCCATTTCCTCGTCCAGCGCCGCCAGTTCTGCCTCGATTGCTTCGAACTCCTGAGCCTGTGCGGCCACCCCGTCAGTCTCCATTGCCGCCCGCTCCAATTCTTCCAGCCGCCCGGTCTCGGCCTCGGCGGCCACCCGTTTGTCGTCCGCATGTTCCGAGAGTTTCTCGGGCAGGCGCAGCAGCATGGAGTAGTTGGGGCGCAATCGCTCGAAACGGCAGATCTCGGCCACCTTACGGTCAAGCCAGCGGATCACCGGCCAGGCGCCGTATTCGGACGTGCCGTAGCCGCGCTCCCACAGATACATGAACAACGGCTCTTCTTCGAAAGGCTTGCCTTTCTCGAGCCGGTCCTCCATCGCCTGCTCGGCCTTGCGCTGGGCGCGCTTGTAGACCGCCCCGGCCTGTTCAGCCTGCTCGACCTGGGCCGCAAAACCCGGATCCTTGGCAAGCCGGGCCTGGACCTTGGCCTCGGCCTCGTCGATCTGGAGGGCCAGTTTGTCGAGCCGGGTGACCAGGGCGGCGCGCTCCTGATCGCGTGTGCCACGATCCCCTTCCCGTTCGGCCAGTTTGCGGTCGATCGCCTCGATCTGAGCCCGGTGCTCGTCGAGCAGGTCGAGCGCCCGGCGCTCGGCCGTGTCGAGATCGCCGACGATCTGGTCGCGCACCATTTCGTCGAGCCTGAGGCCGGCCAACTCGCGATAGATCTCGCCTTCCCCGCGCTGCAGTTCCGCCAGCGCGTCCGATGCCGTGCGCAACCGCGCCCCGGTCGCCTCGAGGTCGGCCTTGGCCTCGCGCAGCCCCTCCTGCATCGAGCCAAGCGTGTTGGATCCGCTCAGAAATTTCACTGATCCCGCCTCACCATTCGACGATCGTCCCGCCCGGTGTGGAGATCATGTATTCCGGGTCCAAATATCCGCGCCGCTTTAAACCGACCGGGTTCTGCTGGATGATTCCATCATCGGACTTGTCCCGGCGGATCCTTTCAAACACCGACTCGCGGACACGCAAACCCCATTTCGAGACCTGGTGCACGGATCCGTCCTCCTCGCTGAGGATATCGACGGGCACGGTCTGACCATCGTCCGTGACCGCCTCGAGGATCAGATAATAATTCCGCTTGCTCGTATTGGCGTCGGGCGCGCGCCAGACGCCGCTCGGCTCGCCCGGGCGCGAAACGATGCGCACACGGTAGGTCTGGACAAGGCGCGCGCGCAATGCGCTCAGATCGGCACGCGCGGCGCGGGCGGCCTGCAAATTGCCGGCTTTCGCGGCTGCCAACCCATTCTCGACCAGCGCGTCGGCCTTTTCGCGTGCGGCTCTGATCTTGGCCAGCGCGCGGATTTCCGTCTGCAGAGAGGTGATTTCCGTCGGCAGGCTCTCGGAAAGTTCGATTGCTTGGCGCTCTTCGGCCGCCCGTTCGGGCGCCGAAACCAGGAAATGATAGGCGCCCCAAATTGTCAGCAGCACGGCGAGGCCGATTCCGAGAGGTGGCACCCAGCCAGCCCGCTTTACGTAGAACCGTGCAAACGTGGTCTTGAGGCCCGGCTCAACCGGCTCGTAGGAAAACCGTTGGCGTTTCAGCGCCTCGACCCCTTCGAGCAGGATCTCGTCGGGCACGTCGATGCCCTGGGCGTCGTAGATCTCGCGCAGCCGCTCGATCAGCGCGGCATCGCGGCCTTCGCTGCCCAGCTCGCGGTCGACCAGCGTCTTGCTGTGGCGCAGGGTGTCGACGACATCCATCGCCAGCATGACATCGTCAAGCTTGCGGCCGTGTTCCGGCTCGGAGGCCGGCGTTGCGGCTGTCTCAGCCATCCGTCATATCAGCCATAGGTCAGCGCGTTGCCCTGCTCGGCCAGGCGGGCCAGGCGCCGCTTGCCGTCTTCGACCGCCTCGCGGATTTCAGCGGTGTTGCGGGTCGCCATCGTGCGCATCTCGTCGATGATCTCACGCGAGCGGATTTGGTAGTTCACTACCGAGTCGACCAGGGTCTTGACCGCGTTCGCGCGGATCGTCGGCCCATATCCTGCACGCAGGGCCGCTTCCTGGACCTTGCCCCCGACCTCGGCGAGCGTCTCGAGACTTTGGCTGACGCCTTCCTTCATCGCTTCCAGCGTCTCGGTGCTCTCGTGTAGCCCGTGCATCCCGGTGAAGGATGCGCTGAGCGCGGTCAGCACGGTCTCGTTGGTGCCGAAGAAGCTGACGGATTGGGCGTAGATGCGCTCCTTGGCGTTGGTGGTCTGGATCAGCCGCGCCATGATCACCTCGGACGTATTGTAGCCAACGGTTAAGTTGTCGGAGAGGTCCTTGGCAATTTGGTAGCGCTTTTCCTCGGCCTGCAGGTCGCGGAGGGATTCGTCACGGGCCAATTCCAGCTGCGCGCGCTCGGCAGGGTCAATCTCACCGGCGTTCTCTACCTTGTCGATGGCGTCGGACATGCGCGCTTTCGCATCACCGACCAGGCCCTCGGCTTTCTCCAAGACCTCCAGCGCCAGGACCTCGGCCTCCTTCATGGCCCCACGGAAGTCCTGGTAGGCGTTCAGGATTGTGTGCTCGCGTTGGATCTGGTCGTTGGTATCCTCGGCGACATCCAAATAGGTGTCCTTGATCTTGTCGAACCGGCTGGCGATGTCGCCGCGGGTCACCTTGGTCCAGATGTTCTGAAGGCGCTCGAGCGTGTCAATGCGCCCGTCGGCAATCTGGTCGACCAGGTTCTTGGCGTCGTCGCGGATCGAGTTGAAGCCGGCGGTGATCGATTCGTAGCGCTCGCCGATCTCCATCGCCTGGACCTGCTCGCGCACCACCTCGTTGAACAGCGACGCCTGGTTCAGTGTCCGTGAGATCAAGACGATCCGCTCCTCGTCCAGATCCGAGATCTGATCCAGCAGCGCGATGATCGGCGCCTCTTCCGTTGTATCCGGCACCAGGCCCATATCGCGCAGGCCGTTCAACGCCTTGTCGAGATAGCGCATCGGCGATGTGTCGTTCATCGAGGTGTCTCCCTTTTCCTTACGCAAGGTCGCGGATCGACAGTGGCAATCGTCCAAGAAACTTCACAATCTCCGGCCGTGAAACCCGGGCGGGCCAATACATCGCCCGGAAACGCCGCTGCTCCGCGAATTGCGCGATCACCTTCAAGTGCTACCCGAGCCGCCAAACCGAAGCAACCGGAACTGGGCGCACTTGCGGGCCAGGCCGCGCCATTGCGATTGCCAGTCAAATGCGTAAAGTCGCATGATTGAAACGAGTTCCGCGCGGAACTTGGAACACCCGGGAGGAAATGAATCATGGGTCTGTGGAATTTTATCAAGACGGCCGGCAAGGCGATTGGAATCGGGTCGGCCGAGGCGGCGGAGCCCGCCGACGCAATCCGCGCCGAGATCGAGGACCTAGGCCTGGATGCATCCGGTGTAGAGATCGCGGTCGATGGTGACACGGTGAAGGTATCCGGCAACGCGGTCGATCAGGAGACGCGTGAAAAGATCATCCTGGCCGCCGGCAATGTCGAGGGTATCGCGGCAGTTGACGAGGATGTCTCGGCGCCAGACGCGAAAGAGCCCGTCTTCCACACCGTCGAGAAGGGCGACACCCTTTGGGCGATCGCGTCGAAACATCTTGGAAATGGAAGCCGTTATCCGGAGATCTTCGAGGCGAACAAGCCAATGCTCAGCGACCCGAACAAGATCTACCCGGGGCAAAATCTGCGCATTCCCGACGCTTGAGCGATCAACGCCGATCCGGCCCGCGCTAGGGCGGGCCGGATCGGCACGCGTTCAATCCTTCAGGATGAAGGTCACCTTCAGATTGACCCGGTATTCCGAAATTTTGCCGTCCCGAACCGTCACGCTCTGATCCTGGACCCAGGCGCCCTCGACGTTTTTCAGCGTCTTGGACGCCCGCTCGACACCTTTCTCGACAGCGTCGTCAAAGCTCTTTTTCGAGGAAGAAATAATTTCGGTAACGCGTGCAACTGCCATGGTTCTCTCCCTAATTCGTTAAGTGTGTCCTGGAAGGGTAGGCTCGGCCGGGCGCGATGACAATCATCGGGGTGATCTTTCGCTAAAGCGCGCGGCACGCCGCTTCCAGGCCGTCGGCGACCCGGTCCACGTCGTCGAGCGACAGGCACATCGGCGGCACCATTCGCAGACAGGACTGGAAGGCACCAGACTTCGACAGAATCAAACCCTCGTCCCGGCAGGCCTCGAAGATTGCCGCCGTGGCCTGCGGGTCCGGTTCCTTGGTCTTGCGGTCCTTCACAAGCTCAATCGCGAGCATCAGCCCAGCGCCGCGCACGTCACCGATTGCCTGGTGACGCGACGCGATGTCCCGCAACCGCTCCAACAGCGCCGCGCCCACGACACGCGCATTCTGCTGGACCCGGTCTTCGTGGATCACCTGCAGGACCGCGCGGCCGGCGGCGCAGCTGGTCGGGTTGGCGCCATAGGTGTGGAACAGGAACTTCTCCGCCATCGGCGCCGCGATCTCCTTCTTGGTCACGACGGCGGCCAGCGGAAAGCCGTTGCCGATGCCCTTGGCCATGACGGCGATATCCGGGATCACGCCATCCGCCTCGAACCCCCACATATGATCGCCGGTCCGGCCAAAGCCTGATTGCACCTCGTCGGCGATATATAGCCCGCCCGCCGCGCGCACCCGTTCGGCGGCCCCCGACATGTAGCCCGGCGGCATCGGATGGATGCCGCCATAGCCCTGCACGCTCTCGATAAGGATGCCGGCGACCTGCCCCGTCGTGGCGGTGGCGATCGTCTGCTCGATCTCATCCAGATAGTGATCGGTGCCGGGTCCGAAGATCCCGCGGTATTGGTTCGGCTCGGCCACGAAGGCCACATGGCCCGGCATGCCTGGATGGCGCCAGCCACTGATGCCGGTCACCGATTGCGCCGCCGCGGTCGGCCCGTGATAGCTGGTCCGCAGCGCCAGAAGATCCAGGTTGCCCGTGTAGGTGCGCGCCATGGTCATGGCCAAATCGATCGCCTCGGCGCCGGAATTGGTGAAATGCACCACCCAGTCCTGGCCCGCGGGCATGGTCGCCGCCAGCTCCTCGGCCAGATGCGCCGGGGTCGGGTGATAGAACATTGTAGTGCAATGGGTCAGCTCCGCCGCTTGCGCCTGGGCCGCGGCGACCACGCACGGGTGACAGTGGCCGACCGAAATGCAGACATTCATCCCCAGCAGGTCGATATATTTCCGGTCCTCGGCGTCCCAGAGGTATTGCATCGAGCCTCGCCGGAACACCATCGGCTCGGCGAATGGCACAAATTTGCGCTGCGAGGCCGCGTAGTAGCGGTCGCGCCGGGCCGCGGTGGCGGCCAGCGACCAATCGGTTTCCAAGGGCATTGTGTCGGTCATGGGGCGAGGCTCCGTCAGGATTTGAGCTTTTCGTTGAGCGGGTCGTAGGGCGGCGCGTCCAGTATTGTCGCCGTGCGGGGCCGCCCCAGAATCTCGACCGTCAGGCCGTCGCGCGCCGCAGGATCTCGCAGATACGCAAGCGCCAGGGTCTTGCCCGTCCGGTGCCCATGAGCGCCGGAGGTGAGGATGCCGACAACCCGGTCGCCTTGCTTGACCGGGTGCGCGTAGAACGGATCGACCTCGCCGGGGGCGATCTCGAGCAGGACCATCTCCCAAGGTTGGCCGTTCTGTTGGGAGAGCATCATGTCGCGACCGGCAAAGTCTCGCCCCTCTGTCCGAACGAGGGCACCCAATCCAGCCTCGACAGGCGAGCGCTCGGTCGTCAGATCCGCGCCCCAGGCCCGGTAACCTTTCTCAAGCCGCATGGCGTTGGCGGCGTAGGCACCGTAGAAACCAATACCCAGATCGGCACCCGTCTCTTCAAGCGCGTCGAACAACGGACCGGCGTCGTCGCGCTCCACATGCAACTCCCACCCAAGCTCGCCAATATAGGAGACGCGCAGCGCGCGAACCGGGCGCCCCGCGACCGCCATCTCGCAAACCGATAGCCAGGGGAGCCCCGCAAGGCCCGCATCGGTCAGGCGCGCCAGCAGGTCCCGCGCGCTCGGACCCATGACGCCGATGACGGCCAGCTCGTCGGTCCGATTCCTCAAAGTCACGTCATGACTGGAGGCATGGCCGGTCAGCACGTCCAGGTCGATCTCCTCGGCGGCCGCGGCCGAGGTAAGGTAGGCTGTCTCCGCATCCAACCGGGCGACCGTGAACTCGGACCGCACGCCGCCCGCCGGGGTCAGCGCGTGGATCAGCCCAATGCGTGCGGGCGGCGGCGGGCGGTTGGCACCGAGCGTATCGAGGAAACCTGGCGCGCCTGGTCCCGAAACCTCGAATTTCGAGAAGACCGAAAGGTCGGCCAGCGCCACCCGCTCGGACGCCGCCTGGCACTCCCGCGCAACCGGGTCGAACCAGTTGGTGCGGCGAAAGCTCTCCAGCGCCCGGTCGTCTGGCTGGTCCGAGAACCAATTTGGCCGCTCCCAGCCATGGGCCGCACCCATCACAGCCCCGCGCGCCAGCATCCGGTCGTGCAGCGGCGAGAAACGCAGCCCCCGCCCCGCCGAGCGTTCCTCGTATGGATAGTGCACCCCGAATTGCAGGCCGAAACATTCCACCGCCTTGGCGATCCGATACTCACGATCCGCCCAGGCGCCGAACCGTCGGCTGTCGACGGCCAACGCATCCATTGGAGGCGCGCCACGGGTCATCCAATGGGCCAGGAACCATCCGGCGCCACCGCCCTCCATCACTCCCATGGACGAGCCGGTCAGCAGCCAGGCATTAGGTAATCCATGGGCTGGGCCGATCAGCGGATTGGCATCGGGCGTAAACGTGATCGGCCCGTTGATCACTGTCTTGACCCCGCCATTCCCCAGTGCCGGGATGCGCGCCATGGCGGCCTCGACGATGTGCTCGACCCGATCGAGATCTGCGGGCAGCAGGTCCGCCCCGAATTCCGGCGGCACTCCGTCCGCGGACCAGACCTGGGCTTCTTTCTCGTAGGGTCCCAGGATCAACCCGTCACGCTCTTGCCTCACATACCAGCTTTCTTCCGGATCGCGGATGATCGGCAGTTCGGGCGCACCCGTAGCGATCCGCTCGGCGACCTCCGGAACCGAGTCGGTGACAAGATATTGGTGCAATACCGGAACCGAGGGAACGTTGAGACCCATCATCCGGCCGACATCCCAACCCCAGGTGCCGGCCGCGTTGACGATGTAGTGCGCAGTCCAAACGCCCTTGTCGGTCTCGACGCGCCATGCGCCGTTCTCCCGAACGATTGCGCGGACCGGCTCGAAACGCCGGATCGTGCCGCCACCACGTTGCGCCACCTCGGCCATCGCGTTGGTGGCGAGCGAGGGGTCCACATGCCCGTCATCGGGCTCGTAAATACCCCCGATCAAGCCGTCGAGCCGCGCCAGCGGATGCAGTTCGGCAATCAGCTCCGGCGTCAGAACCTCCAGCGGATAGCCGGTAAAGGCCGAGAGCCCCGCCACATGGGCAAACTCGTCCATCCGGTCCGGGTTGCGGGTGACCCGCATGGCGCCCGAGCGGTGGAAACCGCAGGAGCGGCCGGTCTCCTTCGGCAGCTCATCCCGGTAGAGCCGAACCGAGGTGGCACGCAGTTCCTGGATCGTCGGGTTGTGGGCGAAATGGGTGCAAAGCCCGGCCGCGTGCCAGGTCGAGCCATGGGTCAGGTCGTTCTTCTCGATCAGCACCACATCCGACCAGCCGGCCTTGATCAGATGGTAGAGCAGCGAGACGCCCATCGCGCCGCCGCCGATGATGATGACATGCGCCTTGGTCACGCGCGCATCCTCTCGCCCGCAGGGTCAAAGGGTGGGCGGAGCAGCACCCGGGCAGGATAGGCGCGGCCCGCCACGTCGATCTCGAACGCCCGGTTGCAGGTGTCGTCCACACTCTCGCCCGGCGAGATGGATACCAGGCCCAACGCCAAGGTCATCCCGGTCCGCGCGCCGCGCCCGCCGGAGGTCGTGAGGCCGACCACGGTATCGTTCTCGCGGATCGGTTCGTCATGCAGAATCAGCGCGTCACCCTCGACGTGGAAGAGGCAAAGCCGCCGGGCCAGGCCATCGCGGCGCTGCGCTTCCAGCGCATCTTTGCCAATGAAATCCTTCGTCCAATCGATGGTGAAACCCATCCCCGCCTCCAATGGCGAGATCTCGGGGCCCAGATCGTGGCCCCAATGGCGATAGCCCTTCTCGATCCGGCAGGCGTCCAGCGCGTAGTGTCCCATCGGCTGTGCCCCGGCCGCGATCAGCGCGTCGAAGACAGCTCCCACATGTTCGTTCGCGGCCGTGACCTCCCACCCCAATTCACCAACGAAGCTGAGGCGCGTGGCGACGCAGGGCTGCCGCGCGACCGTCACCTCGCGGGCGGTAGCGAAGCGAAAGTCGTTCCAATCGTCATCCGAAAGACCCGACAAGATCGGCCGCGCCGTGGCTCCCATCACCCCGATCACCGCGTGTTCCTCGGTCACATCCGCCAGCGCGGCGCGGCCCGCCAAATGTCGGCGCAGCAGCGCCCGGTCGCGCCAGCGGGTCGCGGCGCCGGAGACCAGGCGGAAATGCTCCACCCCCAGCCGCGTTACCGTCAGGTCGGCCTCGATCCCGCCCCGCACATTCAACAGCGGCGTATAGACCGCGCGGCCTACGGCAACGTCCAGCCGGGCCGGGGCAATCTCGCTTAGCGCCTCCAAGGCGCCCGGCCCCGAGACATCGAACTTGCCGAAGGGCGACAGGTCCAGCAGCACCGCGCCCTCGGCCATCATGGCCGCCTCGCGTTCCACAATCGCCTGCCAGGGCTGTGGGGCGTTGACCGAATAGGGCAGATCACGCTCGTCCTCCTCGCGCGCATACCAGAGGCCGCGCTCCCATCCGGCGGTCTGACCAAAGACTGCGTTCTGGGCAGCCCAACGGTCGTGCAGAACACTCTTGCGCAGGCCCCTGCCCGCCATTGGCTGCTTGAACGGCCAGTGAATGGCGAACTGATCCGCTACCGCCTCGCGCATCCGCTGGGCCAAATGCGTTGGCGTCGCGGCGCACGGGTCCGCGCGGGCCACATCGACTTCCCATAAGTCCATTGGCGCAACCCCATCGATCATCCAGTCCGCCAGCACCCGGCCTACCCCCGCAGACGACATCACGCCGACCGAGTTCATGCCCGCGGCAACGAACAATCCATCGACCTCGGGCGCCGCGCCGATCAGGGGCCGGGTATCGGCGGTGAAGCTCTCGGGGCCGTTCATGAAATGCTGGATCCCGATTTGGCCGAGTGTGGGCACGAGCTCCAACGCCGCGCCCATGAACGGCGCGAATTGCTCCCAATCCTCGGGCAGTTCCAGGAACGGCCGGTCGGCTTCGGGGCCCGCCGGGTCCCAGCATTTAGCATCTGCCTCGAACCCACCGATCACCAGCTTACCCGCGTCGCCCTTGATGTAGATCCCCCGGTCGAG
>CAJICH010000065.1_pt1 | contig 55438 bp, 50 predicted proteins | sample 9199591 | NCBI WGS metagenome assembly CAJICH01 (sample SAMEA7708332, study PRJEB35096) | sediment metagenome | biome: marine neritic benthic zone biome [ENVO:01000025]; feature: sediment [ENVO:00002007]; material: shallow marine sediment [ENVO:03000034] sea grass bed [ENVO_01000059] ...
ACGCAAAACCATGGCGCTACTGAACAACGGGCCGGCAGGGGTGTTAAAACGGTTCCCTGCAACGCGAAGAACCGTTCCCTGTTCTTCGGAATCCATTCCCTGATCGGATGCATAGGGAATTACCGCTTCAAGTCACTGGAATACCGGGGTAATCTCGTTGGCCGAACGCGCTGAATCCGTGAGAATTTGCGATTTACCCTGTAAAATTCCCTGTTAGCAGGGAAATCCACCAGAGCAGGGTTCGCTCGAGACTGCGAGCACTACCACACAGTCCTGCCGATTTAGCGGGCCTTTGCCGCCTCTGGAATTGTGGCCATATTTCAGAGGCTTGTGCCGTGCATTGCCGCGAGTAGCGCTTTTGTCTTGGGCGAAGCGCCGGGCTTCAGCCGCTTTCCGGCGCAATCCTCGAATTCTGCTCTTCTGGCGTCCAAAATAATTTCCTGATGCTCGGAAGCTGCTGAGCGCCGAGTGACAGAGCTCCGGCGTCTGGCGGTGGTGGTTGGAGGAACGAGGGCTGACGTCGCTCTTAGGCGATGAGGGAGCGCTGCTCGTCCCAAGAGATGGGCAATTCGCCAAGCCGCTTCAGCTGTTGAGCGGTCAGCGCGGCCGGCTGGGTGCCGTCGAGGATGCGCTCGAGACTGCGAGCACTACCAAGCCGAAGTCACGCATCATCCGCTGCCCGTGCCGCCGGGTTGGCGCTCGGGAAGCGCATCTTGCGGTATATCGCGTGGCTGCGAGCCGGTATGTGTTGATCCGGCACAATTGAAAAAAGGGAAATCATGAAACGTGTGGGCGTTATCGGCCTTGGGGATATGGGCTCTGGGCTGGCAAAAAACCTCATCTCTGCGGGCTTCGAGGTTTGCGGCCTGGACTTAAGCGACAGCAGGATGGCGGATTTCGTCGCGATGGGCGGCAAGCCCGCGGCATCGCCGGCCGAGATCGGGGCGCAGTCGGACCTTGCCTTCGTCATGGTCATGAATGGCGATCAGGCGAAGGCGGTGATCCTGGACAACGGTTTGGCATCGACGATGCAGCCGGGCACGATGGTCGTGCTGACAGCCACGATCCATGCATCGGAAGCCCGCGAGATTGCAAAAGGCCTTGATGGCACGGGATTGCTACTGGTCGACAGCCCGGTCAGCGGCGGTTTCCCGGGCGCACAGGCCGGCACACTAACCATGATGGCTGCCGGCAGTGACGAGGCCCTGGAGAGAGCGCGGCCCGCAATGGAGGCGGTCAGTGCCACGATCCACCGCGTCGGCGACGCACCGGGCATGGGACAAACGGTTAAGGCCTGCCTGCAATCGCTGATCGGACCGATCTTCGGAGCCGCCTTCGAAGCCTCGGTCCTGGCCGCCAAGGCAGGCGTCGATGCCGAGGCGCTCTACAAGGTGGTCTCCACTTCGGGCGCCGGCTGCGGGATCGCGAACACCGCGCTCCGCAACATCATCGATGCCAAGTTCGAGGGTACCGGCAGTCACATCAACACGATGCATAAGGATCTGACCATCGCGCTCGATCTGGCACGTCGGCATGGCGTGCCGCTGTTCTCGGCCAGCACCGCGATGCAGCTCTTCCAGGCAGGCAAGACGCGCCACCCAGACGGCGACAACTGGGTGGTCACGAAGGTACTGGAAGAGATCTCAGGCGCCGCCCTGCGGACGCGTGACACATGAAGCTGGGCGTGATTACCGACGGGATCAGCCGTGATCTCTCCCGCGCGCTGTCGGTGATGGACGAATTCGGACTTGATCATGCCGAGCTTCAGTTCATTGGTGAGAAGGAGGTTGGCGATCTCGACCCTTCTGAGCGCGCGGCGGCGTTGAAGTTGATCCACCGCCACGGCAAGCAGGTCTCCTGCATTTCGCGCCATTTGTTCGCGGGCATGCACATGTCCACGTCGAAGCCCGGAGATTCGCTTCATGCCCGGCACATGGAAGCGCTGAAGCGCTGCATCGAGATGGCCCATGAATTCGGCTGCCCGAACGTGCGGATCATGACCGGCAAGAAGGAGATGATCCTGTGGGGCCGGAACGGGGCCGAAAAGTGGAACGTGGCACATGGGGCCTGGGACGCTCAACTGCCGCTGATCGCGCCGGCGGTCGATGTGGCCAAGGCTGAGGGCATTACACTGGTCGTCGAGACCGGCAACGGCACCATGGTCAATTCCTGCTGGACCGGACGCAAGCTGATCGACGATCTTGGTGCAAAGGGAACGCTGAAGGTTCTCTGGGATCCGGCCAACAATTGCTGGGCGCACGAGACGGCTTGGCCCAATGGTTATGAGACCCTGAAAGACGGCTATTTGGGTCATATCCACATCAAGGATGTGCAGGTCGACACGCCAAAGGCGATGTTGGAGGTCCGCCCATTCTTGCACGGGCAGCTGGCTGACCAATTCCAGCCGATCGCCGATGCCTTGCGCGCCGATGGCTACGACGGCGCGATTTCGTTCGAGAGCGTCTACCACCCGGGCAACGGCGACTACGAGGCCGGGTTCCGGCAGTGCATCGAGGATTTCAAACGGGTCTTTCGCTGATGGCGGGCGTAACCGCCCTACCCCGCGCTTAGAGCCGGATCATCTTGCCCGTCTCCGACGAACGCAGCGCGGCATCAGCGAGCTCGAGCGCGCGTAACCCATCCTCGCCGCTGGGCGAGATGGGCCCGCCGGATCCTACCGCACCGACGAATGCCGTCATCTCTCTTCGGTAGGCCTCGGCATAGCGGTCGATAAATGAGGGGAGCAGCGGATCTCGGTGATAGCCGCTTTTGTCCGCGAGCGTTATTGAGGTCGCCCGCCGGTCTCCAATCGCGATCATGCCTTCTGATCCATGGATCTCGGCCCGCTGGTCGTGTCCGTAGGTTGCCCGGCGATTGGCCGTGATGACCGCGAGCCGACCGGATGCGGTCTTGAGCGTGACGGTCGCTGTGTCCAGATCGCCTGCGGCGCCGATCTCCGGATCAATCAGCACAGAACCGGTGGCGAAGACCTCGGTGAAGTCCTCACCCATCAGGAACCGAGCCATGTCCAGATCGTGAACCATCATGTCCCGAAAGATCCCGCCCGACCGTTCGATAAACGCGATTGGAGGCGGGACATGGTCACGCGAGATCAGGTGGATGGTCTCGATCTCGCCAATCGCACCCGCCGCAATCCGCTGTTTCAACGCCTGGAACTCGGTGTCGAAGCGGCGGTTGAAGCCGATCATCAGGCTGGCGCCGGTCTCCTCGACGACGCTTAGGCAATCGCGGACACGCGCTAGATCCAGGTCGATCGGCTTCTCACAAAAGATCGCCTTGCCCGCGCGCGCCGCCTGCTCAACCTGTGTGGCATGTAGGTCTGTCGGCGTGGCCATGATCACCGCATCGATGGCCCGATCGGCCATGATTTGATCGGCCTCTGCCCGGCGCGCATCCGTGAGATCGGCGACCGCCTCGGCGGCGGCATCCGACGGGTCGGCGAATGCCGCCAGGCGCGCGCCGGGGAGGTTGGCGAGCGTGCGGGCATGGGTCAGCCCGATCCGGCCGGCGCCTAATAAACCGATCGTGACGGTCATAATGTCGATCCGGTCATTGGCTCACCAGACCTGCCTCGACCGACATGCGCCGGAGCGCGGTTAGGCCCATGGACTGGTAGCGCACCGGATCGCGGGTCGCCGGGTCCTGCTCGGCCTCGATGACCAGCCAGTCGTCATACCCATGCGCGGCGGCCTCGCGTAGGACCGGCTCGAACGCAACCGCACCTTCGGGGTCCCCCGGAACCGTGAAGAGGCCCCGCCGCACCGCGTCGAGGAAACTCAACCGCTGGCCGCGCACTTGGTCAAGTACTGGCCGCCGCACGTTCTTGGCGTGGATATGGGCAATCCGACCCATATACCGGCGCGCCAACGCGGCCGGATCGCCGCCGCCGGCAAAGGCGTGCCCAGTATCCAGCAGCAGATGAGTGAACGGGCCGGTGGAGGCCATGAAGGCCGTGATCTCGTCTGGTGTCTCGACCACAGTGCCCAAATGGTGGTGATAGACCAACGTCAGGCCTTCGGCGGCGCAATCGGCCGCGACCGCCTCGACCGCCGCCCCAAAATCCGGCCAATCCGCGAGCGGCAGAACCGGTTTCTGCGAGAGCGGAACATCTTTCTCACCGTGGATCGCGTTTGAAGTTTCGCAGACAATGCAGACCTTACAGCCCAGCGCCTTCAGAAGCGCCAGATGAGGCGCGATCGATTGCCTTTCAGCGGCAACCGAATGACGCAGCAGGCTGAGCGAGTGCCAGCCCGAGACCAAGGCGAGGCCGTGGGGAGCCAGCGCGGCAGCCAGGTCCGCGGGCATTTCGGGCATCTTGTGCCCCTTCTCGATCCCGTCGAAGCCGATCTGCGCGGCCTCGGCCAAGCAGCGCTCCAGCGGGATATCCGCGCCGAGGCTGCGGTCGTCGTCATTCGACCAGGCGATTGGATTGGTGCCGAAGCGGATCATCTCTCGCCAGACGGCCGGGCGCGCCGGGCGGCCTCATACGCGGCGCGCTTCGCCAAGACCTCGGCCCGTTCCGATACTTCGGGCACCGCGACATCCCACCAATGCCCGCCAGCCTCGGTCGAGGCGCCAGGATCGGTCTCGATGACGATCGCATGGCTGCGGTCCGCCGCCCGCGCCCGGCCCATGGCCGCCTCGAGATCCGCGATTGAGTCCACCTTCTCGGAGATCGCACCCATCGACGCAGCGTGCGCCGTGAAGTCGATCGCACTCTCCACCGCGCGCCGTGCAGTGTCGAGCAGGTTGTTGAAGCTCTCGCCCCCGGTCGCGCGCTGCAGGCGGTCGATGCAACCGAAGCCGCGATTGTCGAGGATGACGACGATCAGCTTGACCCCCAGCATAACCGAGGTCGCCAGTTCGGAATTCATCATCATGTAGGAACCGTCACCGACCACGACGACGACCTCGCGGTCGGGCTGCGCCATCTTAGCGCCCAAACCGCCTGCGATCTCGTAGCCCATGCAGGAATAGCCGTATTCCACGTGGTAGCCGCCTGGGCGGCTGGACTGCCACAGTTTGTGAAGCTCGCCGGGCAACCCGCCCGCAGCGCAGACCAGGACCGTATCCAATCCGGTTGCCCGCTGGACGGCGCCGATCACTTGCGCATCCGAAGGCGGCGCGTTGCCCTCGGGCGCGGCGGTGGCGGCGACGGCTTCGGTGAGCCAAGCGGCTTTCAGGCCAGGATCGGGTGGCGCGGCACGCCACCCCGCCAATTCAACGCCCAGCGCCTCGAGCCCGGCCCGGGCATCGCAGACGAGCGGAAAGGCGCCCTGTTTGGCCGCATCATAGGCGGCGGTGTTCAACATCGCGATGCGCCGGTCCGGGTTCCGGAACAACGCCCATGACCCGGTGGTGAAGTCCTGCATCCTGGTGCCGATCGCGAGGACGGCATCCGCCGCAGCGGCTAGGGCATTGGCCGCGCTGGTGCCGGTTACCCCGATGGCGCCGAAATTCATCGGATGGTCCCAGGGCAGCGCCGACTTGCCTGCCTGGGTCTCGGCCACGGGCACCTGGTGGGTTTCGGCGAACTCGGCTAGCGCGGCGCAAGCGTCGGAATAGTGCACTCCGCCCCCGGCGATGACCAATGGCTTTGCGGCGGCTTTGAGAAGCTCGGCCACCGCGGCCAGCTCGCCCACATCCGGCCGGACCCGCCGCTGCGGCCAGAGGCGCGGAGTGAAGAAGCCCTTGGGCCAGTCATATGCCTCGGTCTGAGTATCCTGGCAGAAGGCCAGCGTAACGGGCCCACAATCAGCCGGGTCGGTCATTGCCGCCATCGCGCGCGGCAAGGCCGTCAGCAGTTGCTCGGGGCGCTGGATGCGGTCGAAATAGCGGCTGACCGGGCGGAGGCAGTCATTGGCGCTGACAATGCCGTCCTGGAAGTCCTCGATCTGCTGCAAAACTGGGTCGGGCGCGCGGTTGGCGAAGATGTCGCCCGGGATCAGCAGCACCGGCAGCCGGTTCACATGCGCGAGCGCCGCTGCGGTCACCAAATTGGTGGCACCCGGGCCGATCGAAGTGGTGACCGCCATGGCGCGGCGGCGGCGCGAGGCCTTGGCGTACGCGATGGCGGCGTGAGCCATCCCTTGCTCGTTGTGACCGCGATAGGTCGGTAGAGAATCGCCGGCCACCGCCAGGGCTTCGCCCAGCCCCGCGACATTGCCATGTCCGAAAATCGCCCAACACCCCGCAAAGAACGGCACGCCGGGCTCGGCTTGCTGGGCGGCAAGCCAGCGCACCATGGCCTGAGCGGCGGTTAGGCGGATTGTCATCATGGCCTCGGCTCCGGCAGGAACGAACACGCATGCTCATTCGGCGTCAGATGTGCGCGCACCTCGTTCACTATCAGTATTTGCTGTCACGCCGCTGGGCAACGCCGGTGCGGCGCGGACCGGGCATCAGGCGCAATAGGGTGCGTCGTTACTCCAGCGGTGCTGGGCGATGTGCGGAACACTTGCCAGCCGCATGCGCGCCTCTTCCCAGAGCGCCCGCCACGCGCGCCAATCGCGCAGTTCCGAGGCACGGTTTGACTGCGAGCGGGCGACGAAATCCGGAAAATGGCTGCGGCCCGTCGGCTGGCCGGTCACATTGTAGCGTAGGTCGAACGACCAGCGGTACTCGTCGCTGGAATTCGGCAACGAGGCGTGCGGGGTCAGCGGGTGGAAAATCACGGCGCCCCCGGCCCTGACCGGAGCCGGCACCGCTTCCGATGTGGGGATGAACGCGTCCGCAATCCCGACCTGGGTCTTGCTGCAATGGGGCAGCATGGAGCTTTGGGCCGGAGCCACCTGAAGGCAGCCGTTCTCGACTGTGGCGTCGGTGATCGCCAGCCAGATGGTCACGAACCGGGTGTTGTCCGCCTCCTCCAAGGTCACACCCAGATCCTGGTGCCAGTCGGTCTGGGTAACGTGCGCGCGGTTCTCGGAATCCTGCAGAGCGCGCTGCGGCGGCTTGATCCGCACGTGCTGGATCGGGTTCGAGGTGATCTCGGGACCGATCAGTTGCTCGACGATGTCGAGAATTCGCCGATGGGTCACCATGGAGAAGACCGCTGGGCCGAAATGCATCGGTGTGTCCTGGCGGATATCGCTGTGTGGCAAACTGATGTCGAACGGTTGATACCAGTCGAAGTCGGCCCGGTAGCACTGGTCGAGTTTCTCCCAGAAGCTCAACCCGCCGGGCTCTGCATCAACCAGTCCCTGTGCGTGCCAATCCTCGTAGAGCCGGTGCATCAGATCCCGGTATTCGCCCCGGACCGACTGCAGCGTGGCCGCGTCCACGACATCCTCGACAACAAGATAACCTTGCGCCTCGAAGCCATCGATCTGGTCTTGCGACAACATCGCTTCTACCGATTACAACAGCAGCGTCACGATCGACGGCCAGATCAGCATGACGGCGAGCGCGACAAGCTGGACCCCGATGAACGGTAGGAAGCCCTTGAAGATATCGGTCAGCGAGATATACGGCGGTGCCACGGATTTCAGATAAAAGGCCGCGGGTCCGAATGGTGGAGATAAGAAACTGACCTGCATGTTCATGCAGAAGAGCACCCCGAACCAGACCGCCACGTATTGCGGCTCAAGCACGCCGATGAAGCCGATCTCCTCGATTGGCATCCGCTGGACGATGGGCAGGAAGACCGGGATGATCAGCAACACGATGCCCACCCAATCCATGAACGCCCCCATGAACAAGAGGATCAGCATCATGGTCAGCAGGACCAGCATGGTTGGCATCTCGGCGCCGACGATCAGATCGGCGATGTAGCGCGGGCCACCCGCCAGCGTGTAGGCGCCGGAAAGGGCTGCGGCACCGACCGTCACCCAGATAATCGTGCCGGTCGAGCGCAGCGTCCGCATCATGCTGTCCCAGACCAGCCCAACCGAGGCCTCGCCCCGGAAGAGCGCGATCAGGAAGACCGCCAAAGCGCCCATGCCTGCCGCCTCGGTGATGCCCGAGATTCCACCGTAGATCGATCCCAGGACAACACCGATCACCGTGAAGGGCGGCACCAGGCCCTTGCCGTGCTTCCACCCGCTGCGCGAGCGTTCACGGCCAAAGATAAACAGCGACAACACGATGCCCGCGACCAGATAGGCCGCCAGGTAGGGGATATGCTGCTGCATGCCAAGAAAGATCGGTTCGACATTCTCGCCCATGTTCACGTTCTGCCCAGTCACCGTGAAAAACAGTGCGCGCAGAAGGAGAAGCGCCGAGACACCGGCCAGCAGAACCGAAAGGAACGCACCGAACATCCCCAGCTTCTGCACACCGGTCGGGTCGCCCGGCTGCGGTTCGGGCAGGGGCGCGTCGTCCGGATTTAACTGGGTCCGGATCACGATGTAGAGAATGATGAACATTGCCAGCATGAAGCCCGGCACGAAAGCTCCCGTGAACAGCGCCTTGATCGAGGTCTCGGTGATCAGGCCGTAGATGATCAACACAATCGACGGCGGGATCATCGTGCCGAGGCTGCCGCTGGCGCAGATCGTGCCGATTGCCAGGTTCTGGTTGTAGCCGAGCCGCAGCATCTGAGGCAGAGCGATCAGGCCCAGAAGCACCACTTCGCCGCCGATGATCCCGGACATCGCCGCCATGATGACGGCCATCATCGAGGTAACGATGGCGATCCCACCACGCACCCGGCTGAGCCAGAAATCGAGCGCGCTATACATCTCCTTAGCGACGCCCGAGCGTTCCAAAAGCGCCGCCATGAAGATGAATAAGGGTACTGATATGAGTACGTATTCTGTCAACAGGTCGAAGATCTTCTGGGTAAGGAGATAGAGCGCCCCGGTGCCAGGCTGCCCGGTCAGCATTCCCTCGCCGAAGCTGAACGGGTTGGTCAGCAAATTGGGTTCGAATTTCAGGATCATGACCACCAGCGCCAGCACCGCGGAGGCGAAGCCGAGCGGCATTCCGATGCCCAGAAGGAAGATCAGACCCAGAACCAGGACGATTGAGATCGTGCCAACGTCCATCAGTTGTCCCCCACACTGCGCTTGATGGCCTCGAGTTCATCCTCGTCGATATCATCCGCCGCGGTGTGCACCGTCGGCTCGAGGTTCCAGTCCGAGATGACGTTGATGATGGCTTGAACCGCTATCAAAGTGACGATGATCAGGATCATTGGCTGCACGGTCGCAGGGATCGGCGGATCGAAGGCTGTGCCGAACATCTCCCATTTGTAAAACTTGATCACGAAGACCTGGTAAAAGCTGCCATAGACCAGGAAGAACGCGAAGGTCGCGATCAAGAGCGCCGAGATAATGTCGAACGCCCGCTGCATCCAGCGCGGCACCAGGTCATAGAGCAGGAAGATGCGGATGTGGCAGCGTTGCTGCATCGCGTAGAGGCCTGAGCAGAGGAAAACGAACCCAGCGATCCACAATGTTAGCTCGTTGGCCCAAAGGGTCGGTGCTTCCAGCGCGTAGCGTAGAAAGACCTCGTAGAGCATCACCAGCGTCATCGAGATGATCATGATCATGGTGACCCGCCCGATAAACAGCGAGAACCGGTCGATCGGGCGCCAGTCCTGGAACTCCATATGGGCGACCCGCACGGTGCGGGTGCCGATGAAGAAAAAGATCGGCAACAGGATCAGCGCCGCCCAATCCAAAGGATCGGCGAAACCACCGAATAGACCGCCCATGCCGGGGGTCGCATCCTTGCGCTGGTGCAGCTCGCTCATTTGATCGAAGAGCGAGGGATTTTGCGGCGGAATGAAGTCCAGGATATAGGCCGGCGCGTGCCAAACCGCCCAGCCGGCGCAGGCGAAGAAAGCAGCCGGAACAACCCACTCCACCAGACTGCCGGTTTCGTCCTTCAAGTCACTTCCTCCCCCGTTGAAGCAATCGAACGCCCGCGCACGAACTCGCCGCCGCCGCGGTTATCATTTCTGGTCGATCAGCCTCAAACAACAGCAAAAGAACAAACGCGTTGAACGAACTGTCGACAGAACCTTTCGGCTCTGCCGACTATTTCAGGAACCGCAAGGGTTCATCATTCCATCGCACCAATGCCGCGCAGGAAGTTCAAGTGGCTTTCCAGCAGCGACTTGGATTCCGGAGTGGTCGCAAATTGGGTCCAAGCGGACTGGACCGCAGTGCGGTATTTCGCCATCTCTTCCGGGGGCCACTCGTACATGTTGAGCCCCTCGGCGGCCAACTTCACGGAATTCTGGGCGTTCTTGACCTCGTTGATGGTCGTATTTTTCAGGCCCAGCGCCTGCATGCCAACCTTCAAAATCGCCTTGTGGTGATCTGGCATCGCGTCCCAGACGTCCTTGCGGCAGGCCAGGTGATCCGCCGGCATCGAGTGGAAGCCAGGGTAGTTGGTGTGCTTGGCGATGTCGTAGAGACCCAGACCGATATTGTTGGTCAGGTTCGCCGCGTCCGCCCCGTCGATGATGCCGGTCTCCAGCGCCGTGAAGATCTCGTTGAAGTCCATCACGATCGGCGAGGCGCCGAGATTGTCGAAAATCATCGTGATGATGCCCGGAGGCGAACGGAACTTCCAGTTCTTGAAGTCATCGACGCCACGGATCGGCTTGGTCGAGGAAAGTGACTCGGGCCCCGGGATCCACCAGCCGACGAACTCCATGTTATGGGCGTTGTAGAGTTCGTTCAGCGCGTCATAGCCATCGCCGTGCAGCAGCCAGGCGTATTGCTGATACGGGTTGGCGTAGCCGCCGTTCAGGTCGCCGGCGAACTGGAAGGCCGGGTTTTTACCGGTCTGGTAGGAGCCGCCGGTCATGTCGCAGTCGAGAATCCCGGTCGCGGCGGCGTCGAAGGTCTCTGCCGACTTCACAACCGCCGAAGCGTAGAACATCTCGACTTGAATCTCGCCGTTCGACATCGCGGTGATGTCCTCGATGAATTCAGCCGCCATCTGGCCCGACAGCGTCTCGGGCGAGAAGTGCGTCTGGATGCGCAGGTTCGTGGTCTGCGCCGAAGCCGAGACCGTGGTCCCGACGGCGATCGCAGCCACGGATGCCGCGATGGACAGTTTCTTGATGAGACTCATTCTGGTCCTCCCTTAGTCCAGTTTTGCGGCGGACGCGCCGGCCGCGTTGAGCAGGTCAACCTAGTTTGGTATGACCAAATTAACCACCTTGAGATGGTCAGGCAACAATTTTGTTACGCCACGTGGCGCAGTATCCGCGCGCGGCGGCCAGATTCGTCTAGCGGCCCATCCAACCGCCATCCACCACCATGATTTCGCCGTTCACATAGTCCGACGCCGCCGAGGCCAAGAACACGACCGGGCCAGCGAAATCCTGGGGCGTGCCCCAGCGGCCCTGGGGAATGCGCTCGAGGATCACCTGGTAACGCGCGGGGTCATTGCGCAGGGCTTCGGTGTTGTCGGTGGCGATGTAGCCCGGCGCAATGGCATTGACGTTGACGCCATGGGAAGCCCATTCGTTCGCGAGCGCCTTGGTAAGCTGACCGATTCCTCCCTTCGACGCCGCGTATCCCGGTACCGTGATCCCTCCCTGGAACGTCAACAGCGACGCGGTGAAGATGATCTTGCCGGCGCCCCGCTCGACCATTCCGCGGCCGATCTCGCGGCTTAGGACGAACTGGGCCGAGAGGTTCACCTCGATGACCTCGTCCCACCAATCGTCCCCATGCTCGGCGGCCGGTTTGCGCCGGATCGTGCCCGCGTTGTTCACCAGGATGTCCGGCGTAATGCCGTCCGACTTGAGCTGCTCGGCAAAGGCGCCCAACACCGAGCGATCCGAGAAGTCGCATTGGTAAGCGGTGAAGTGGCGATTTTCTGAGCGTACCGCCTGCTCCACCTCACTGCCCGACAATTCCAACGACGCGCTGACGCCGACGATATCGGCTCCCGCCGAGGCCAAGGCCTCGGCCATGCCGCGCCCGATGCCGCGCTTGCAGCCGGTACGAGCGCGGTCTTACCCGTCAGATCGAACGAGGCCAGAACGCTCATGCAATCTCTCCCACCTTGATCAGGCTCTTCATCGCCGTCGGACTGGTATCGAGCGCCTCGAAGGCCGCCTGGATCTGAGTCAGCGGGCTGATATCGGTGATGACCGTGTCCGCGTCGAACCCACCGCTTGCGATGATCGCGATGGCTCTCTCGTAATCCTCGGGCTCGTAAACCCGCGCGCCGATCAGCTTCAGTTCACGCCAGAAGAACTGGAAAAGGTCGATCTGTGGCTTTTGCGCGTGGATCGCCACCATCACGATCCGGGCGCGCGTGGCGGCGACGGCGGTCATCGCATCGACGCCTGGCTGGGTGCCTGAGACCTCGAAGACGACATCCGCGCCCTTGTCTCCCGTGCGTTGATTGACCAGCGCCGGCAAGTCGGCCTCGACCGGGTTGATCGTGTCGAAGCCCAGCTTCCCAGCGATTTCCAACCGGTGCGGATTTACCTCGGATATCAGGACGCGGCCGCCCGCATCGCGGGCAACCATTGCAACCAGGATTCCGATCGGCCCGCCACCGATCACCACGACGTTCTCGCCCGGCTGCAACGCCGAGAGGCGCACATCGTGGCAAGCGACTGCGACAGGCTCGATCAGGGCAGCGTGATCCATGCGCAGATCGTCCGGCAGCGCATGGAGGGTATGGGCCGGCACAATCCAAATTTCTTGCATTGCGCCATCAGTATCCAGCCCTAAGAACTTGAGATTATGACAAATATGATTATGGCCCGCCGCGCAAGCGGGGCAGTCGCCGCAATGATCGAGCGGGCGCACCACGACCTTCTGACCCGGAGCGACATTCGAAACCCCCTCGGCCACTGCCTCGACCGTCCCGGACATCTCGTGGCCGATGACCCTGTCGAAGCCGACGCGCGCGTCCATGTTGCCATGGAACACATGCATGTCGGTGCCGCAGATTCCGCAATAGGCCACCCGGATCGCGGCCTCGCCAGGCCCTGGCGCATTGGGCGCCGTCTTCTCGACCGTGAAGGTCTTGTCGCCCCGGTAAAAGGCGGCGGTGATCGAATTGTCGGTCATCTCTGCGCTCCTTCATGCGCGGCGTTGAGTTTGTCCCAGTCGAACGTGACCCCGGTTCCAGGGTCGTTGGGCGCGACTGCCAGGTGATCCTCGATCACCAGCGGCCGGGTCGTGTATTGGTCGATCGGGAAACTGTGCACTTCAAGCCATCCGGGATTGGGCTGGGCCGAGACCAAGCTGACATGGAGTTCCTGCATTCCATGGCTGCAAACCGGGATACCGTGCCGCCGTGAGAGCCCGGCCACCTGCAGCCAACCGGTGATGCCGCCACAATTCGAGGCATCTGGCTGGATGAAAGCAAGCCCGGCATCGGCGAAGGCATATTCGAACTCGTGGATCGTGTGCAGATTCTCGCCCATGGCCAGTGGCGCCCCTGTCGCCTGGACGATCTGACCGTAGCCTTTGTAATCGTCCGGGATCGTCGGCTCCTCGAACCAGAGGATATCGAAGGGCTTGAAGGCGTCCGCCGCTGCGATCGCTTGCTCGACGCTCATCGCGTAGTTCGCGTCAACCATGAAGGCCACATCAGGCCCGATCATCTCGCGCACCGCCCTGACCCGCGCGACATCCTCGTCGAGCGTCGGCTGGCCGATCTTGATTTTGACGCCATTCAGGCCGCGATCGAGGTAGCGCTTGATCGATTCGAGCAACTTCGGCAGCGGGAAGTTCAGGTCGATCCCGCCAGCATAGGCCTTGCAGCGATCCGTGGTGCCGCCCGCCATCTGCCAGAGAGGCTTGCCGGCCCGCCGGCCGCGCAGGTCCCAGAGCGCGATGTCCACCGCCGAAATGGCAAAGGAAGCGATTCCACCACGGGCCACATAGTGCACATGCCACTGCATAGCGTCGTAGAGGCCCTCGACGTTACCCGCCTGCTGGCCCGTGAGAAACGGCGCGAGGTCGTGCTCGATCATCGCCAACACCGCGTGTCCGCCCCTGCCGCCGGTATAGGTGTAACCTGTGCCTTCGATTCCGTCCGACAGGCGCAGGGTGGCGGTGACGAGTTCGAAATGGGTGTGATCGCCATGTTTGGCGTCCGTCAGCACCTCGGCCAGCGGAACTTGGTACAGCCGCGCGTCGACCTCGGTGATAGTTGACATAATCTCTCCCTGGTCTTTTCTGGCTCGCGCGCGCTCACGGCGATGCGACTTGCAGTTCGCGCATAAACCTGCTTTGGTATGACCAAATATCAATCCTAACACCTGAACGGTTGGCCTTTGTCAATGGGGAAAGCGCAGGAACCTGTTTCGTCAGCCGAGAATGCATGTGCCGGCAGGGCGGCGGATGACCTGTTCCGGCACTACGCCGAGCTGATAAACTCCGGCGCCCTGAGCGAGGGCGATCCGCTGCCGCCGGAACGCGAGATCGTCGAGACCCACGGGGTCAGCCGCACGGTCGTGCGCGAGGCCGTGCTTGCGCTCGCCAACAAGGGCCTGGTCGATGCGCGCCCGCGCTTTCGACCGGTGGTGCGCAAACCCACTTACGACACCGCGTTCGAAACCGTCGACAACGTGGTGGCGCGCCTTTTGATCCAGCCCGGCGGGGTCAAGAACCTCTTCGACACACGAATCATTATCGAAGCCGCTTTGGTGCGCCAAGCAGCGAGTGACGCCAAGAAGGACGACATCGCGGCGCTCAAATCAGCCCTGGACGCGAACGAAGCGGCGATCGAGGACAGCGAGCTCTTCTACCGCACGGACACAGGTTTCCACGCGGTGCTTTACCAAATTCCCTGCAACCCGATTCTGCCGGCAGTCCACAAGGCCTACACGACCTGGCTGGCGCCCCAGTGGTCGAAGATGCCCCGGCTGCCCGACCGCAACCGGACGAATTTCGAGGCCCACAGGCGAATCTTTGAGGCTATCCTTATGCGCGACCAGGATGCTGCAGAGGCAGCGCTGCGCACGCACTTGGCCAATGCATGGAATCAGGTCCGCGAGACGTTTGGGGACCTCTGAACGCCCTCGACTCCTAGCCTAGCTCGCTGGCGAGCCGTAGCCGCCACCGCCCGGTGTCTCCATAATGAACGTGTCACCCGGCTGCATGTCTGTCTCGTCATTGCCGCGCAGTTCGTCGATACGCCCGTCCGCGCGGCGGACCGAATTGCGGCCGCGTCGCCCGGCGCCTCCGCCTGCCAAACCGTAGGGATCGGTATGGCGGTGGCTGGTCAACAAGGTCACCTTCATGGGTTCGAGAAAGGTCACTTCGCGCCGGACACCACTACCGCCGTCGAACAGTCCTTTGCCACCCGAGCCGCGCAGAATTGAAAATCTCTCGACGCGCACGGGAAAGCGCCACTCCAGCACCTCCGGGTCGGTCAGTTTGGTGTTGGTCATGTGGCTGTGGACCGCGCTGCAACCAGGGTGATCGGGCCCGGCGCCCGTGCCGCCGCAGATCGTCTCGTAGTTCTGCTGCTTCTCGTTGCCCCAAACAAAATTGTTGACCGTGCCTTGGGAGGAGGCCAGCACTCCCAGCGCGCCAAATAGGCAGTCGGTCACGCACTGGCTGACCTCGGTGTTGCCCGCAATCACCGCCGCCGGATATTCCGGCGAGATGATCGAGCGGGGCGGGATGATGACCTTCAGGGGCTTCAGGCACCCCTCATTCAACGGGATGTCGTCGTCCACTAGGCAGCGGAAGACGTAGAGGACCGCGGCCAGGCAGACGGCGGTCGGTGCGTGGTAGTTGCCTTCGTATTGCGGCGAGGTGCCGGTGAAATCGATGACCGCCTCGCGCGCCGCCTGGTCCACGTCGATCTTCACCTGGATCTGGCAGCCATTGTCCATCGGGTAGGTGAATGATCCGCCTTCCAGCGTCTCCAACACCTGGCGCACGCATTCCTCGGCATTGTCCTGGACGTGCTGCATGTAGGCCTGGACGACCTCCAACCCGAACTGGTCGATCATCTTCATGACCTCGTGAGTTCCCGTGGCGTTCGCCGCAATCTGGGCTTCGAGGTCGGCCATGTTCTGAGCCGGATTACGGCAGGGGTATTCGCCCGAAGTCAAGAGATCGAGGGTCTCACCCTCGCGCAGCACTCCGTTCTCGACCATGAGGAAATTGTCGATCAGCACGCCCTCTTCGTGGATCGAGACGCTGTCGGGCGGGGCCGAACCGGGGGTCCGGCCACCTATATCCGCGTGGTGCCCGCGCGAGGCGACGTAGAAGATGATCTGGCGCTCAGCCCCGTCGACGGCCTCATCAAAAACCGGGCTGACGACCGTCAGGTCCGGCAGATGAGTGCCGCCGTTATAGGGGGCATTGATAACATAGGCGTCGCTGGGCTTCATCTTGCCGGCATTCTCGCGGATCACCGTTTTGATCGCCGCGCCCATCGAACCCAGGTGCACCGGCACATGGGGCGCGTTGGCGACCAGGCTGCCATCGGGGGCGAAGATTGCGCAGGAGAAATCCAGCCGTTCCTTGATGTTGACCGAATAGGCGGTGTTGGCCAGCGTGACCCCCATCTGCTCGGCGATCGACATGAAAAGGTTCTTGAAAACCTCAAGCAGGACGGGATCGGCTTTGGTCGACACCTGCTCGCGAGCCGCACGCGTCACGATGCGGCTGAGCACACAATCGCCGCGCACGGTCATCTGAGCACCCCACCCGGGCTCGACCACCGTAGTTGCGGTGCTTTCGACAATGATCGCGGGGCCGTCGACTTGCTGGCCCGCGATCATGTCATCACGGCGAAACACCGGCGCAGACCGCCATTCCCCACCTGAAAAGATGTCCACGGCATCTATGGGAGCGGCGGGACTTTCGGCTCGAGAGGCCGCAAAATCAACGGCCTCTTGCCCGCTGGCGCCCACACCTTCAGCCGAGATCGCCTCGACCACCAGATCGCGATCCGGTGCGATATAGCCGTAGCGCTGCCGGTGGGCGTCCTCGAACCGGCGCCGCATGACGGCAGGATCCGCATCGGGCTTGATCAATAACGGATTGTCGGTGCCCGCATAGCGCAAATGGACCTTGCGGATCAGCTCGATCCGGTCGGCAGGCTGGTCCTGGGCCAGCAGATCGTCGCGCGCCTGCGCCGCCAACTTCGCGAACGCCGCATCGAGCGCCTTGGGGCTCTGTTCGTCCAGCGGCAGGTTCAACTGCCGCTCGCGGATCGAGCGGATATCGGCCAACCCCATGCCATAGGCGGAGAGGACACCGGCAAAGGGATGTAGCAGGACCGTGGAGATACCCAGCGTGTCGGCAACCAAGCAAGCATGCTGACCGCCCGCCCCACCGAACGAATTGAGCGTATAGGCGGTCACGTCGTAGCCGCGCTCGACCGAAATCTTCTTGATCGCATTGGCCATGTTCTCGATGGCGATGCGCAGAAAGCCCTCGGCGATGGCCTCGGGCGGCTGAGCCGCCTCGCCAGTTGCCTCGGCGATTTCGGCCGCCAAAGCCTGAAATTTCTCCCACACGATCTTGGCGTCCAGCGGCTGGTCGCCCTCCGGCCCAAAAACAGCGGGGAAGTGGTCCGGCTTCAGCTTGCCCAGCATCACGTTGCAATCGGTGACCGCCAGTGGCCCACCCCGGCGATAGCTCGCGGGGCCTGGGTCGGCCCCGGCGCTGTCCGGCCCAACCCGGTAGCGCGCGCCGTCGAAATGCAGGATCGAGCCGCCGCCCGCCGCGACCGTGTGGATGTGCATCATCGGCGCGCGCAATCGTACGCCTGCCACCATGGTCTCGAAGCTGCGCTCGTATTCGCCGTCGAAATGCGAGACGTCCGTCGAGGTTCCGCCCATGTCGAAGCCGATCACCCGGTCGAAACCGGCCAGGGCAGCGGTGCGGGCCATTCCGACCACGCCACCGGCGGGGCCGGACAGGATCGCGTCCTTGCCCTGGAACCGGTGCGCATCGGTCAGGCCGCCGTTCGACTGCATGAACATGAGCCGGGGGCTACCGCCGCCTCCGGCCTCCAGATCGGCCGCCACCCGGTCCACATAACGCCGCAGGATCGGGCTGAGATAGGCATCGACCACCGTGGTGTCGCCCCGACTGACCAGCTTCATCATTGGGGTGATCAGGTGCGAAACCGAGATCTGCGTGTAGCCGATCTGCTTTGCGATCTCCGCGACCTGGGTCTCGTGGTCGTGATAACGATAGCCGTGCGCGAGCGCGATGGCGACGGAACGGACGCCCTGGTCGAAGGCCGCTTTTAAACCGGCGCGCGCGGCGGCTTTGTCCAGCGGGCGCACGACATCGCCATGGGCACCCACCCGCTCGGGGATCTCGACCACGGTCTCATAGAGCGGCTCGGGCAGGACAATGTGCCGGGCGAAAAGCTTCGGCCGGGTCTGGTAGCCGATCCTCAGCGCATCGGCGAAACCTGCGGTGATCGCCAGCACGGTGCGGTCGCCCTTGCGCTCGAGGAGCGCATTTGTCGCGACCGTCGTACCCATCTTTACGTGCTGGATGGCGCCCGGCGGGATGCTCTCGCCGGGCCCAAGCCCAACTAGATCGCGGATGCCCTGAACCGCGGCGTCCTGGTAGCGTTCCGGATTCTCGGAAAGCAGCTTATGCGTGACCAACCGCCCATCGGGGTGCCGCGCGACCAGGTCCGTGAAGGTGCCACCACGGTCGATCCAGAATTGCCATTGTCCGGCGGTCATTGGGCAGGCGCGCTTTCCTGCGCCAACACCTCGACGCCGTCCTCGACCTCGGTTTGCAGCACGTCGTTGAACCGATTGAAGGCGCCGCAGAGCGCGATCCGCCAGGTGAGTTCTACGATTTGAGCATCGTCGAAATGTTCGCGCAGGCGGTCGAACATGGCGTCGCGCACCCGATGGAAGTCATTGGTCACAGCGATCGCGTATTCGACCACCAGCCGGTCCACGTCATCGAACTCGTCGACGCTCGCGTAGTCCAAGATGTTCTCCGCCGCCTTCTGGCTGATGCCCGACGCCGTCAGCCGGGGCGTGTGGCTGGAGATACAGAAGGTGCAGCCGTTGAGCTTCGAGACCGTGACCAGCGCCAGTTCCAGATAGCGTGCGGGCAGGACACCTTCGGCTTTGAGATCGAGCAGCAACCCGAACACGTGCTCCAGCACCGGTGGACGGTTGGCCATGACCCCGACCAGCCCGGCGAAGGGGCCATAGTCGCCCGCGCGTTCGTAGATCTCCCTGGCCTTGCCGGTCAGTTCTTGGGCGGGCACGGTGCGCACACGAGGCATGCCTAGGCTCTCCTTGACGGGATGATGCGGGGCAAAAGATGATTGCCCCGGCAAGGCGGGTCAAGGGAGAGACACATGTCCATCGACAGCGGGCCGAACGCCTGGCGCAGCCGGTTGAACCAGAATCGGATGATCGAGCTCCAGAACGGCGCGCCGGTGGTCGGACCAGTGAAGCTGGCCTTCTTCGGATCCTCCGCCTTCCGGATCACGGCGCCCAGCGGCCTGACCATCATGCTGGATCCCTGGCGCAACCTGCCGACGGGGAAGTGGGACTGGTATTTCCACGACTTTCCGATGACGGCGGTCGATATCGGCGTCTCGACCCATGCCCATTTCGACCACGACGCGCTCAACCGGCTGGACGCATCGGTGCTGCTCGACCGGCTGATCGGCACATACGAGTTCGCCGACGTGAAGATCACCGGCATCCCGGACAAGCACGCGATCGACGCGACCTATGCGACCTTCGATTTCCACATGATCAACTCCTACTTCGGCGGGCAGAAGCTGGACCCGCCGGACAATGCGCGGTCGTGGGACAACTGCCTGGTCAAGGTCGAGACCGGAGGTCTCTCGATCCTCCATTGGGGCGATAACCGCCACAACGCGCCGAACGAGGTTTGGGAGCGGATCGGTCCGGTCGACATTCTGCTGATCCCGGTCGATGACAGCCAGCACGTGATGGGCAACCCGATGGTCGAGGAGGTGATCACGCGGGTGGCCCCGAAGGTAGTGGTGCCGTACCACTACTACACCTGGAACGTGGTCCAGCGGCAAAGCACCCTTCTGCCGGTGACCGATTGGCTGGCGACCCAGCCTAAGGTGCGTGAGCTTGAGAGCTCGGAGACAGCATACGCGCCCGAGGCCCTGCCGGCGGAGACCACGGTCGACTATTTCGGCGACAACGTGGCCTTCGATGTGGAGGCCTGGCATCGGGAAAACGGGTTGGAGATTGGGCGATCATAGGTGGAACAAATTCCACCCTACGCCATCGGCTTCGGCATCATAGGGTGGACATTGACCGACCGCAGAAAGGCGCTCAGTAAACCAATTGCGGCAGATACAGCGCCATCTGCGGAAACGCGATCAGCAACACGACCATCGCGATCATCATCAGGACGAAGGGCAACGCGCCGCGCGCCACGTCGTTGAACTTACCGCCGCGCTGGCGGATGCCGTGGACGACGTAAAGGTTCACGCCGATGGGCGGCGTGATCAGCGCGGTTTCCATCAGAACGATCACCAGGATGCCGAACCAAACCGGATCGTAGCCCATGCCGACAACCAGGGGGAAGACCACTGGCACGGTGGTCAGCATCATGCTGAGCGTCTCCATGAACATACCCAGGATCAGATAGAAAATCACCAGCGCGATCATGGTCTGCAAGGGCGTCCAGCCCAACTCGTCGATGAACCGGATCAGCTCCTGCGTCACGCCAATGAAGCCCAGGATGAAGTTCAGGAACACGGCGGCCAGGATGATCAGCATGATCATCGCGGTGGTGCGCATGGTGCCCTCGAAGGCACCCAGCAGCATCTGGATCGACAGCGTCCGGGTCCAGGCCGCCAGCACCAGCGCCATGACAACGCCCACCGAAGCGGCCTCGGTCGGCGTTGCGAAGCCGCCATAGATCGAACCCATAACGCCGATGATCAGAAACATGGGTGGCAAGAGGTCGACCAGACTGCATAGCCGCTCGGACCACGAAACCTTGGGCTGCTCGCCACCCCAACCCGGACGCAGCAGGCAGGCAATCAGGATGATTAAGACGAAGAGCCCGGAGAGGGCGAGCCCCGGCAGGATGCCGGCCAGGAATAGCTCGGGCACCGAGGTGTCGGTGATGAAGCCGTAGAGAATCAGGTTGATCGAGGGCGGGATCAAGATGCCGAGCGTGCCGCCTGCCGCGATCGATCCCAGAAACAGGCTTTCGTTGTAGCTGCGCTTTTCGATCTCCGGATAGGCCACGGTGCCGATGGTCGCAGCGGTCGCGACCGAGGATCCGGACGTGGCAGCGAAGATCGAGCACGAAACGATATTGGCGTGCATCAACCCGCCCGGCAGCCAGCTGAGCCAACCGGCCACGGCTTCGTACATCCTCCGGGCGATGCCGGCGCGCAAGATGATCTCGCCCATCAGGATGAACATCGGGATCGCGATCAGAAGGAATTCCTTCTGCTTGTCCCAGATGAACTCGCCCATCGCACGGCTGAGACGGCCGCCCATATACATCTCGTCCAGCCCCATCGAGAGCAGGCCCAGCACGGCAGCCACATGAACCGCGGCCAGGACCAGGACCAAAAGGGCGACGATGATCCAGGCGGCCATCAGACGGCTCCCCGCGCCCAAACGCGTAGAAGGGCCGCGCTCACCGGTCGATCTCCTAGATGCCGCGGGTCTCCTCCTCCATCTCCTCGGAGACGGACATGGTGCCAGCTAGTGCCTGGACCGAGGCCGATCCGCGCACAAAAAGCGAGGTGACCGTGTAGACGATCAAGAAGATGAGCGTGAGATTGAAAAAGATCAGCCCGGTCACCCATACGATCTGCGGAATCCAGAGCGGGGTAAGCTGCGGCGTGACCGAGACCGAGTTACGCTCCCAGCTTTCCACGAAGACCGGCACGGCCTTCGAGGTGAAATAGGCCATGTAGGCGAACAGCATCAGCAGCGCGAAGATATCGAAAAGGGCGCGCACCCCCCGGGGCAGGAGGTTGTAGACCGCGTCGATCCGGATATGGCTGCGGTGCAGCAGGCAATAGGCATAGGCCCAGGTGGTCGCGCCGGCGAAGACATATCCGGAATACTCGTCCGAGCCTGGGACGCGGAATTGGGGTAAGATGAAGCCCGGCAGGATCTCGGTGCCGCCGAGTTTGCGCCCGATCACTTCGATCGTGACCATGAAGGCCGAGAGCAACAGCGCGAAACCGCCCGCCCAGACGGCCCAGGAGGCAAGCCGCCCGAACAGGCGGTGAATGCTGGCAAGCTGTTGCAACGGGCGCGATCTCCCCGCGCCGGTCATGGCGCGGGGCTACCTCATGGTGCGATCAGAGTGGCGCTTTGACGCCAGCGATGTCGCCCATCGTGGCGTTCCACTCCTCGGCGCAGGCCTTGCCGCAACGCTCGGCGAAGCGTTTCAGGACTATGTTCTGGACGATGTCCTTGATCTTCGCGTTGTCCGCGTCGTTCATCTCGACAGGTTCAAGATTCCCCGTCTCGCCCCAGTCGCAGGGACCGCTGGAATTGCACTGCAGGGCCATCGAGTCGGTGGCTTCGATCGAGTCCCATATCTCATTCTCGATCTTGGCGGCATTCTCCTTGATCAACGCTTGGGTATCGGCGCTAAGCGCATCCCAGGCATCGCCGTTGAACGCCATAAAGGTCGCCGCATAGCCCAGCCGCACCCGCACGTTATGGGTCGTGACCTGGTACCACTTGGCGTTATAGGCGGGCGCGGTTCCCGTGGTGCCGCAATCGGCGACGCCCTTTTGCAGCGCCGGCACTGCCTCAGCGAAGGCGAGGGTCACCGACGAGGCACCCAGCCCCTCGATGAAATCGGCGAGCGAGGTCGAGTAGGTGCGGATCTTCTTGCCTTCGAGGCTGGCCAAGTGCCCGTCAACGCCCGATCCAAGATTGCAGAACAGTTGTTGGCTGGGGAACGTGTAGAGCATCACCAGTTCGGCGTTGTATTTATCGCGAAGTTCGCGCCGGATGATCGGTTCGTAGGCCTGCAGCGCCTTGCGGTAAGTGGCGAAGTCCTGGAAGACGCCAGCCAGGTCGATCCCCTCCAGCGCCGGGCTGTCTTGGCTGGTATAGGTGGTCAGTGCGTGGACCGCGTCATAGGTGCCGAGCTTAAGCAGCTTGACCACCTCGTAGCCCGAGAGGCCGAGTTCCGTGTAGGGTTTCGCGTTGGCGGTCAGCTTTCCCTCCGATGCCTCGGGCAGGATCTTGCCCCAAAGCCGACTCTCGTGCTCTTTCCAATTGAAAAGGTTGCCCCAGGTGCCGACGACGGCGAATTCCTTGGTGTCGATCTCGCCAGCCATGGCGGGCGCCGTAGTGGCCAGGACCGCTGCAACCGCGGCGCTGATTATGCGCTTCATGATTTCATCCTCCCATTTTTGTGCTTCGGCGGCCCCAAGCCGCCTGTTGCGGCGACGATAACCGCTTATGTCCCAATATGAAAAGCCCCGAGATCGGCGTCGTGATTGCGCTCGCGCCTGGGCACGTGCAAAATGCCAGCCATGACGTCCAACAATTATTCCGAGATGCTCAAGCTGCCCGTCGCCGATCTGCGCGACCGGATTCGCGCCGGCGCCTATCGCGGCCAAACCGCGGGGTTCGCGCCGGGCAACCTTCAGGCCAACCTCGCGATCCTGGGCGATGGCTATGCCGAGGACTTCCGGGAATTCTGCGATCAGAACAGCCAGCCCTGCCCACTGGTCGGGGTCTCGGGCCGGGGCGACCCGGCGATGCCCATGCTGGGTGACATCGATATCCGGACCGATGTGCCGAGCTACAATGTGTACCGGCGTGGCGCGCTGACAGATACGGTCCATGACATCACCGGGCTCTGGACCCACGACATGATTGCCTTCGCGCTCGGCTGTTCGTTCACGTTCGAGCGCGCGCTCAGTGAAGCGGGAATCCGCATGAAGCATATCCCGGCCAACAAAACCGTGCCGATGTTCCGAACCAACATTGCGCTGAAACCGGTCGGCCCGTTCAGCGGCACCATGGTGGTCTCGATGCGGCCGATCCCGCGCGACCAGGTGGATCTGGCGATTGAGATCACGTCGCGCTATCCGCACGCTCATGGCGCACCGGTGCATGTGGGCGACGGCGAGAAGATCGGCGTCTCGGATATCGGCGCACCCCATTGGGGTGACGCGGCGGACTTCGAGGACGGAGAGATCCCGGTCTATTGGGCCTGCGGCGTAACCCCGCAAAACGTGTTGAGCGCGGCGCGGCCCGGGATCTGCATCACCCATACGCCGGGGCGGATGCTGGTGACCGATATCCCTTCAACGCAACCGTCGACGGCGGCGGTCTAGGCAACAGGCCGCCCCACTTCGTAGCGCCAGGGCTGGAGCAGAGCCTCTGCCTCGGCTCTGCCCTTGTCGGTCAGCCGCAACATTTCGCCCTCGCGCAGGACCAAGCCCTGATCGAGCCCGCGGATCAGAACCAGGCGGGCACGCTCGTTCGTCCAACCCAGGTGCGTGCGCATGGCGGTGGCGACATTTTCTTCGGCCCGCTCCTCGGTCCGCTCGTGCGTCGCCAGATGCACGACCAGCGCTCGCGCCTCATTTTCAAGCGCCTGGCGTGCCCGGCGCTGCAAACCTGCAACCAGGCCATAGCGCGGCCCGAAAAGGCAGGCGAGGACGAGGCAAACCCCGGTCATCAGCGCCATCATCCCGCCGATCGACACATCCCAGGCGACGGCCAGGAAATAGCCAGCGAAACTGGAAATCGCCGCGACCGCGATCCCGATCAGCACCATGCTGACCAGCCGGTCGGTCAGCAGGTAGGCGGTTGCCGGCGGCACGATGACGAAGGCGATGAACAGGATCGCGCCCACCGCGTCGAATGCCGCGACCGCGGTGCCGCTGGTCAAGAATAGCAAGCCATAGAACAAAAGCCGCGGCCGCAGGCCGAAAGCTTGCGCCAGAACCGGGTCGAACGTCGCGAGCTTCAGTTCTTTCCAGAAAAGCGCGACGAAAGCCGCGTTGACAATGGTCATCGCGCCCATCCAGACGAGCGCCTGCGGCATCTGAAAACCAGCAACTTCGATTCTATCGAGCCACACGAAACCGATCTCGCCCAACAGCACCGCATGGGCATCGATATGTACATCGCGGGCATAAAGATTGAGCAGCAGCACACCGGCCGAGAACAGCATCGGGAAGACCAGGCCGATGGCCGCGTCATCCTTGACCCGGCCAGACCGCGCCAGCGCCTCGGTCAGGAAAACAGTCAGCACGCCGGTAAGTGCCGCCCCGGCAATCTGGACAGGGCCGGACGCTATGCCGGTTAGCAGCCAAACCGTGACAATGCCGAAGACAATGGAGTGGCTGATCGCGTCCGACAGCATCGCGTTCTGGCGCAGCACAAGGAATGGCCCGATCAGGGCGGCGGCGGCGCCAACCAGAAGACCGGTGGCGACAATCATCAGCGCCGGATTGTCAAAGAGGGCCTGCATCACCGATTGGCCCCGCTGATCTCCGTATCGAGCCGCTCGGCCTCCGCCAATCCATCGCGCGTCAAGATCCAGTGGCCGCCCTCGCCCGGCATGTGGCGCGCCGGGTTGACGAGGCCCTGCGCCGCCAGGCGTTCGAGCACCGTCCGGGTTTCGTGACCGTGATAGGTATCCAGCATCCCTTGTTCCGCCGGATAGCTCGGGTCACCATGGGTGCGGGTGAGCTGCAAGAGCGTGTCGAGCACTTGCCGCCCCGGCAGCGCACGGCGCTCGCGCGCCCGCGCCAATGCCTCCCAAAGGACACCGCGCTCGGGCGCGAACAGAATTGAGACCACGACGATCGCCGAGGCGGCCAGCACAATCAGCGGTCCGGTCGCCAGCCCCCGCGCGGTGGCGCTGATTAACGCACCGGTGATGCCCGAAGACATGCCGATCAGGGCGGCTAGGACCACCATAGTTTCAAGCCGCTTGGTCCATTGCCGGGCCGCCACCGCAGGCGCGATCACCATCGCGGCCATCAGCACGACACCAACCATCTGCAGCCCGACCACCACCGCGAGCGCCACCATCACCGTGAGCGCGATCTCGAGCAGGGCAACCGGCAAGCCGATCGTTTGGGCGAAGACCGGGTCGAAGGTGACGAGCTTGAACTCTTTCCAAAAAAACATGACGGCCACCAAGGCGGCCAGCGTGATCGCTCCCATGATCCACAGATCGCCGCGCAGGATCGCGGCTGCCTGGCCGAACAGAAACGTCTCGAGCCCCGCTTGGCTGGCGCCGCCGCGCTTCTGGATCACGGTCAGCAGCACGACGCCAAGCGCGAAGAAGACGCTGAGCGAGATGCCAATCGCAGCATCGGTCTTCAGCCGGCTAAGTCGGGTCAGCGCCAGGATGGTCAACGCCGCCAGCCCTCCGGTCACAAGCGCGCCTGTCAGGATCGCGCCAAGCTCGCGCGCGCCGACCGCCAGAAACCCGAGGCAGATGCCCGGCAGCGCCGCGTGGCTCAGCGCGTCGCCGACCAGGCTTTGACGGCGCAAGACCGCGAAGCTGCCAAGCACGCCGCTGACCACGCCCAGGATAGCCGCACCCAGGGCGACGTTCTGCAACGTATAGTCGGACAGAAAGTCGATCAGGCTCATTGCGCGGGCGCCTCGGCCTCCCCGGCCAAGGGGGCCGCGGCGTCGCCGATCCCGCGCAGAAGCGAGATTTGGCCACCATAGGCCTGGTGGAGATTGTCCGCCGTATAGGCCTCGGGCACCGGACCTTGGGCAATGACGCGCACGTTCAGGATAACGATCCAATCAAAGTATTCGCGCACGGTCTGCAGGTCGTGATGCACCACGATGACCGTCTTGCCACGATCACGCAGACCCTTCAGCAAGCGCACGATGGCGCGCTCGGTGGTGGCATCGACCCCCGCCATTGGCTCATCGAGGAAATAGAGATCGGCATCCTGGACTAGTGCGCGGGCCAGGAAGACCCGCTGCTGCTGCCCGCCGGAGAGCTGACTGATCTGTCGTCCGGCCAGATCGGCGATCCCAACCTCCTCGAGTGCCTCCATGGCACGATGCCGTTCCGCCGCCCCGGGCCGGCGAACCCAGCCCAGATGGCCGTATCTTCCCATCATCACCACATCCAGCGCCGTGGTGGGGAAATCCCAATCGACGCTGCTGCGTTGCGGCACATAGGAAATGCGGCGGCGCTGGGCTGTATACGGCTTGCCAAAAAGGCGCACATGGCCAGCGGTCGCCGGCACCAGTTCCAAAACCGATTTGATCAGGGTGCTCTTGCCCGCACCGTTCGGTCCGACGATCGCCGCCATCACACCCGGCGGCACGTCCAGATCGATGTCCCAGAGGACCGGCCGCCCGTGATAGCTGACCGTCAGATCCTCGACATGAAGTGCCAGTCCCGGCTCGTGAAGCTCGCCCGGAGGACCGGCCCGCAGATCTTGCATGGACCTAGCCCTCCATGGGTACGTTCCACCGTCTGGCCCACGCCGCCAATTCGTTGGGCAAGGGCAGCGGCTGACCTCCGAGCGCGGTCACTATCGACCGGGTATTGGCGTGGATCATGCCGATATAAGTGCCAGCGGCCGTGCCTGCCTCGCCCATCGCGTCGGAATAGAGCTGCGGCCCAAGCGAGATTTCATGGCCGCGCCCTGCCGCCGCGTCGATCACCGCCTGGATTGTACGCGGATTGATGGTCGATTCGATGAAGACCGCAGGGACATTGCGGGCCACGACCGTATCGGCCGTATCGCGAATATCGGCGATGCCAGCCTCGCTCTCGGTCGAGATGCCCTGGATGCCGATGACTTCGATTTCATAGGCCATGCCGAAATAGGCAAAGGCGTCGTGCGCCGTGACCAGGATCCGCTGCTCTTCGGGTATTGTCGCGACGCTGGCCGCGACCCACCGGTCGAGTGCATGTAGCGCGTGCGCATACTCCTCGGCCCGTGCAGCCATCTCCGCCTCGCATTCAGGCGCCAGCTCGATGAAGACCTCGGCAATCACCGGCCCCGTATTGGCCCAAAGCGAAACGTCCATCCAGACATGGGGGTCCGCGTATTCCGCCCCGACAGGATTGATCAGCGCGGCTTTCGGCACCGCGGCCTCAGCGATCGCCTTGGTCGGACGCCGCTCGGACAGCTTTCCCAGCACCTCGCCTAGCTGGCCTTCAAGATTGAGCCCCACATAGAGCACCGCGTCCGCGCCGAAGAGCAATTTCACGTCGCCCGCGCTCGGCTGGTAGAGGTGAGGATCGATCCCAGGCCCCATCATCGTCTCGACCGCAACGCAACTTCCCGCGACGTTCTGCGCGACGTCGGCGAGCATGCCAACGGTGGCGACCGCTTTCGGCTCGGCATGGGCGGCAATCGGTAGAAACGCCGACACAGCGAGGACAAGTCTCAAACTGCGAATCATGAATCTTCGCACTCCCAAACAAGTTAGATTTCTGGCGGATAAATTAGGTAACGGCTCAAAAAACGTCAATCTACTACAATTATTAGCATCGACTAATTTTTGTCGCACATGTATAAAACGCGTGATGGCCGAACTCTCCGACACCCCGCCCCGACGTCTGCGCGAGGCAAAGCGCCAGGCGCGAAGCTTCAACCGGGTCCGCGCCGCACATCAGCGCGAGGTAGCAGAGGACTACGTCGAGCTGATCGCGGACCTGATCGACGTGACCGGCGAAGCGCGCGCGGTCGATCTGGCCGAGCGGCTGGGCGTCACGAATGCGACCGTCAACAATGCGCTCAACCGGCTTGCCCGCGAAGGCCTGGTCACGCGCCAACGCTATCGATCGATCTTTCTGACGGAAGCTGGCCGAAAGTTGGCCGGGGAGGCGCGCGAGCGTCACCGCTTGGTCCGCGATTTCCTGATCAGCATCGGCGTCGATGCCGAGATCGCCGAAATCGACGCCGAGGGGATCGAACACCACACCAGCGAAATGACACTGGATGCGCTGCGCCGCTTTCTCAACGACCGGTGACCACAGCGCCGGTTTTGGTGCCGGCCGCGCAACTCAAACAATCCTTGGCCACAGTCACCTAAGCCGAAATTGCGTCTTCTTCCCGATAGAGATGGCACTCCACGTGTCCGCCCGGCGCCGGAACGGGTTTCGGCGCGGCCGTCGAGCAATGGGGCATCGCCTTAGGGCAACGCGGGTGGAAGGTGCAGCCGGATGGCATGTCGAGCGGATTCGGGTAACTGGCGCCCAGATGGGTATCCGGCACGCTGAGTGTCGGGTCCGGGGTCAGGACCGAGCCCAGCAACGCCTCGGAATAGGGGTGGCGCGGGGTGTCGAACAGCGAAGCAGTATCGGTTTGCTCGACGATCCGGCCCAGATACATGACGGCGACCCGCGTCGCGATATGCTCGACCACCGCCAGATTGTGACTGATCAGAAGGTAGGTCAGGCCCAACTCGGCGCGCAGATCCTGGAGCAGGTTCAGGATTTGAGACTGCACCGAGACGTCGAGAGCGGAGGTCGGCTCGTCGCAGATCACGATCGCCGGCCGGTTGATCAGGGCGCGCGCAATCGCCACCCGCTGGCGCTGGCCGCCCGACAGCTGGTTCGGATAGTTGTTGAAGACCCGGCGCGGCAAGCCGACCAGTTCCATGATCTCATGCGCGCGTCGCTCCCACGACCCGGGATCCTGATCGCCCTGCACGCGCAATGGCAGGGTGATGATCGATCCAATGGTCTTGCGCGGGTTGAGTGAAGAGTAGGGGTCTTGGAAGATCGGCTGCACCATGCGCGCGACTTTCATCCGGTCGAGGCTGGAGATCGGGCGTCCATCGAGCGTGATGGTGCCGCTGGAGGGCTCCAATAGTGCCATCATCATCTTGGCGAGCGTTGTCTTGCCGCAGCCGGACTCGCCGACCAGCGCCATCACCTCGCCACGCTCGATCTTCAGGTCGACGCCGTTGACCGCGTGCAGCGGGCGTTTCGGCTTCATGAAACCGCCCGAGATCATGAACGTGCGGGTGATGCCCTTGGCTTCGAGAACCGTATCGGTCATCCGACCGCCTCCTTCGCACCGGCAAGATGCGCTGCCGCCTCGGCCGGGCTTTGGACGCAGCGGTATTGGTGGCTCGGGCTCGCTCCCTGACGCAGCCCGATTGCCCCGGCGCGGCAGAGACCGCGCGCATGGCGGCACCGGTCAGCGAAGTGGCAGCCCTGCATCTCGCCCACCAGCGAGGGCACGATGCCGGGGATCGAGCCCAGATGCGCGCCGCGCGCCGTCTTGCCAGGAATTGGGATGCAATCGAGAAGGCCCTGCGTATAGGGATGGGTCGGCGCCTGGAAGATGTCGCGCGCGCTGCCCTCCTCGACAATCTGGCCGGCATACATGACCGCCACCCGGTCGGCGACCCGGGCGACAACGCCCAAATCATGGGTAATCAGGATCAGCCCGGTTTGAAACTCGCGCTGCAGGTCGGCGAGCAGGTGCAGGATCTGCGCCTGGATCGTGACATCGAGCGCGGTGGTCGGCTCATCCGCGATGATCAGGTCAGGCCCGCACATCAGCGCCATGGCGATCATCACCCGCTGGCGGAGCCCGCCCGAGAGTTGATGCGGGTACTGGCCAAGCCGCCCGTGCGCCGCGGTGATACCGACCTTTTCCAAAAGCCAAACCGCGCGGTCGCGCGCTTCGGAAACCGAGACGCCGCGATGGCGCCGCATGGCTTCGATCAGCTGATCGCCGATGGTGTAAGCCGGGTTCAGCGAGGTCATCGGCTCCTGGAAGATCATGCTCATCCGGTCGCCACGCAAGTCCGACATTTGCCGCTCGCCCAGGCTGGTCAGATCCCGGTCTTCCAGTTCCAACTTGCTTGCCGTGCGCCGCGCCTTCGGTGGCAGCAAGTCCATCAACGCCAGTGAGGTCAGCGACTTGCCGCAGCCGGATTCACCGACAATGGCCAGCGTCTCGCCCCGGTCCACATGGAAGCTGACGTCTTGAACAGGATGCAGCAATCCGGACGGCAGGGGAATTTCGACACTGAGGCCGCTGACTTCGAGGATGCGCTCGGACAAGTCGTCGCCCTCAGCTGCGCCCATCAGGCGCGGTGACGTCACGCATCCCGTCACCCATCAGGTTGATCGAGAGCACCAGCAGGAACAGCGCCGTGCCGGGGATCGCGATCAGCCAGGCATCGAAGAACATCAGCCCCTTGGCCTCCGAGATCATCAGGCCCCAGCTCGGCTCGGGCGGCTGAACGCCGAGGCCAAGGAAGGAAAGCGCGGCTTCCAGCAAGATCGCGTGCGCCATTTCGATGGTCGCCACCACGATCAGATGATTGGCCACGTTTGGCAGGATCTCGGTCAGGATGATCCGGGGTGTCGAACAACCGAGCGCCTGGGCCGCCGCGACGAAATCCAGGTTCCTGACCTGCATCGTCGCGCTGCGCATGACCACGGCAAAGCGGTCCCAGATCAGAAGCCCCAAGACCCAGATCACCACGGTCAGCGACGATCCGATCATGCTGACAACCGCCAGCGCCACGAGGACGACCGGCATCGACAACCGCGTGGTGATGATGAAGTTGGCCACCATATCGACCCGGCCGCCGAAATAACCCGCCAGCACCCCGATCGTAGTGCCGATGACGCCGGAGATCAGCATCGCGGCGAACCCGATCAGCAACGAGATCCGCGCGCCCCAGAACAGCCGCGACAGGTAATCGCGGCCAAGCTGGTCGGTGCCGAGCGGGTGGGTCCAGGTCACCTTTTCGCTATCGGCCCAGATGGGAGGGATCAGCTTTCGATCGAGAATTTGGTCGAATGGATCATGCGGCGATATCCAGGGCGCCAGCAGGGCCATCAGTAATATGACCGTCAGTACCGTCACCCCGATCATCAAACCGGCATGGCCGAAGATGCGTCGGCGCAGCAGGGCACTCGGCGACGGCTCAATCACCTGGGCCGCGCGGGCATCCACCGCTGATGTGTCAATCACCGCCATGTCAGGCAACCCTGATCCGTGGATCCAGCCAGGCATTCAGCATGTCCGCCAGGAAGGTCAGCACGATGTAGAAGATGCTCAGAACCAGCACGATCGCCTGCATCATCGGCAGGTCGGCGCGCTGGATCGACTCCCAGGCCAGGAAGCCCAGCCCGTTGATCGCGAAGATTGTCTCGATGACGATCGAGCCGCCCAGCATGAAGCCGAACTGCACCGCCGCCAGCGAGACGACCGGGATGATCGCGTTGCGAAGCGCGTGCTTGAACAGCACCGTCATCGGACGCAGGCCCTTGGCCCTGGCGGTGCGGATATAGTCGGCCGACAGCACCTCCATCATACCCGCGCGCGTCAACCGCATGACGCCGGGCGTGATGTAGTAGCCGAGCGCGATCGAGGGCATGACGAAATTCGCCCACGACGCCGAGCCGGTGATCGGCAGTAGGCGCCAATAGATCCCGAACCACAGCATCATGGTCAGCGCGAACCAGAAGCTGGGCATTGCCTGGCCGATCACCGCGATCGTAAGTGCCACCCGGTCGATCAGACTGTTCGGCCGGATCGCCGCCAGAACTCCCAGAGGGATCGACAGCGTCAAGGCAAAGACCAGCGCGCATAGCCCCAGCATCATGGTGGTGGGCAACCGTTCGAAGATCACGTCGCCGACGGGTTTCTTCAGATAGTGGGATTGACCAAAATCCCCCTGCACCGCACGGAACAGCCAATCTGCATATTGCACCATGATCGGCCGGTCATAGCCGTAGTAACGCCGGATCTGCTCGATATCCTCCTCGGTCGCGGTCTCGCCCGCGAGCGCCACCGCCGGGTCGCCGGAGAGATAGATCATCGAGAAGGTGATCAGCGAAACGGTAATCGCCACCAGGACGGCGATGCCCAGCCGTTTCAGCAGATATGGGACCATGGCAACGCTCCCACGAGGCCGTATTTTCCGGACTTGTCTGGGCCGTGCCGGCGTGCCGGCACGGCCCTTGGTTTAGTTCCTCAGTTCCACGAAGCCGCGAAGAAGCGCGGAATCTCGTCCGAGGTGGTCTGGAAGTTCAAGTCCTTCGAGAAGACGTAGTATTTCGCGTAGGTGAACATCGGCAGCCAATAGAGCTCGCCCGAGACCTTCGCCAACGCCTTCTTGTAGGCCTCCTCACGGGCCGCGGTATCGGTCGTCGAATCGCCCTCGGCCAGCAGCGCGATCACTTCCGGGTCCTTGGCAGGGTCGTCGCGCCCGCCCGAGAAGAAGTGACTGGTGATCGCCGAAACATCCGGGATCGAGTTCGATCCCCAGGTCATGTGATTGATCGGCGTCTTGCCCTCCCAGACCAGGTCGCGCAGTGCCCGGTATTGCAGGAAGGTCAGATTGGCCTTGATCCCAACCTTTGCCAGATCGCCGATCACCGCTTCGGTGAATTCACGCTGACGATAGGCGTAGATGTCGAACTCGAAGCCGTCCGGATAGCCGGCCTCCGCCAGAAGCGCCTTGGCTTTCTCCGGATCATACGCCCATTGCGGCACATCCTGAGTGCAGCCGAACTGATCCGGATGGCAGGCCGAGTGGATCACGACCGAGGCCGGGCCGACCAGGTTGCGGGTCAGCGACTCGCGGTTGATCGCATGGGCAACCGCCTGGCGCACCTTCTTCTTGGTGAAGAAGTCCTGGCCAGAGTCACCGTCAACGTCGAACGCCATATAGGAGACGCGCATGGTCTTGGCATTCTCGACCGTGACTTGGCCGCTCGCCTCCAAACGCTCGGCCTGGTCCTTCGGCACGTCCCAGATCCAGTCCAGCCCGCCGGTCAGGATCTCGGCCAGCTGGGTGTTCATCTCCTTGATCGTGCGGAAGCGGACATTGCCAACCTGCGGCGTGCCCTTCGGGCTGCCGTCGAAATAGGTGCCGTTCTTCTCCCACAGCACGTATTCGCCGGCCTTTACCTCGACGAACTTGTAGGGGCCGGTGCCCACGGGCGAGACGGCGCCGAAGTCCTTCTTGCCATCCGCACCGGCCGGGGCGCTGTCATAGTGGCCGTCGGGCACGATGAACACGGCATTCGAGAGATACGGTTCGGCCGCCGGGAACGGCTTAGCCAGATGGATGCGCACCTTGTGCGGACCCAGTGCCTCGGCGCTCTTCATCCAGTTGACGTTCTTGATCGTCAGGACGCCATTGTCCTCGTTGACCACGTGATTGATCGTGTAGACGACGTCCTCGGACCCAAAGCTCGATCCGTCATGGAACGTTACGCCCTCGCGGAGCTCAAGCTCCATGGTGACGTTGTCGATCCATTCCCAACCGGTTGCCAGCAGGGGCTCATATTGACCGGTATCGAGGTTGCGGAACAGAAGCGCGTCCCAGCCCAAATGGCCCATCACGACCAATTCACGGGTGTTGTTGTAATAGGGATCGACGACGGCGACCTCGCGGTCGGTCGCCCAGTTCAGTGTGTCGTCTGCCTTTCCAGCCAGGGCTGGCGCGGACCAAAGGCCGGCGGCGGCGACAAGCGCCACGGCGGGCGTAAGCCAATGTTTCATGGGGCGGTTCCTCCTTGTCGAAATTCGCGCGATCCGCATTCAAGGCGAACCGTCAAGGACCAAGCGTGGCACCGAACCGGCCCTGACGCAAGGGAAGGCAGGCAAGCATCGCAGCCGTGATCGAGCTTACTCTACGGGCAGTGTCAGGGCCGACGGGGCGTCGCCCCCCGTACGGATGATCCAGTTGCCCGGCTTGCCATACGGCCAGAGGGCGAAATTCGCCCGATCCGCCCCGGCGATCGCCAGCCCGACCCGGTGACCCGCGGGGAATTGCCACGAGACAGGCAGCAATGCGAAGTCGATCTCCACGCTCTGACCAGGCGTCAAACGCCGCGCATCTGCGCGGGTGAACGCGCGATAGGGCCATGTTGCCGGATAGGTGGGGCTGGGTGCCGAGATATCCCGGTGAAGCGCCCGAAGCTGCCCTTCGGTGACGTATCGCCCGGTCCCGTCCGGCGCGATATCCTCGAGATAGGCAAAGATGCAGGCATCCGTCTGATCGGCGGCGAAGCCAAGATGCAGCAGCGAATGCCCGGCGATGGTCAGTGGAGCGTCGAGCGGCTGAGAGACGAAGCGCAGGCGCGTGCCCGGACGCCGATCCCAATCGGAATAGTAATCTTGAACATTGCGGATCTGCAGCCGCCCGTATCGGGTATCGAGCCCGGTCGAGGCGGCGTAGTCGGCCTTGTAACTCACCGCGCCATCCGGGCCTGGCGTGCCGGCAAGCCGGTCGCCATCGAGATAGAACGTCCGGCTCCCATCCACGGGCGGCCATTGATCGGCTGCCTTCCAGGCCTCCTGACGTATGGTGTGGTAATGTACCGGCGCCTCCGATCCGAGGCCGGTTTCGCGTTCCATCAGGTGCTCGTCAAAGAAGCGCAGGATCGCGCCCAGGACTGGGAATTCCGGTAGGGCATGGCGGCGGAAGGGGCTGGCATTGCAGCGCGCGCCGTGGTCCCAGGGACCCAGCAGCAACTGGCGCTTCTCAGAGGGGCGTTTCAGGAATCGGCTGATCGACCCGTTCATATAGGCTCCGTCCAGCCAGCCCGAGATCGCCATGACTGCCAGGTCGTCCCGAAAGCCCGGCGAGGCCGCATGGGGGCTGAACGAGTCGGGTGTGAAATCGGGATCGTGCGCCAGACTGTCGTCGCGGAACTGAAACTCGCGCAGAAAGTCGGGCATATGGACGTTCGCCGCGTGCTCGGCGATGGCCTGGGCCAGCAGGACGCCGTCAGGATCGTCATCGACCGGTGCCGGACCCCGGAAGCTCGGCTCGGCAAAATAGTAGACCTCGCTGAGGGCATCGCGGTCGTCCTGGTCCAGCGCTTCCATCACCCGGCCGTAACCGCTGGCGAGATCAGTCAGCAGGATGCCGCCCGGGTAGAAATGGTCCGTGTATGTGTCCCAGACCGCGCTGATCGGTGCGATGGCCCTAAGCGCGGGATGCCCCGAAGCGGCGGCGAAGTCACACGCCGCGCCCAGATAGGAGATGCCGGTCGCGCCCAGATTGCCGTCGCACCAGTCCTGGCCCACGACCCATTCAATCACCTCTTCGTAGTCCGCGCGCTCGGCGGGCGAGCGGAAACTGTCGCGGCAGCCGAACGAGGCACCGGTGCCGCGCACATCGACCACAACCAGCGCGTAGCCGCGTGGGACGAACATGTTGCGGTAGTTGGCCGAATTGGGGCTCGGTTCGATGCCCTCCGGTGCATCATCGGCCAGCCGGAACCGCCGGTAGTAGGGCGTCAAGATCAGAATCGCCGGGAAGCCCGCCGCGGCGCGCGGTCCTTGAGGCAGGTGGACATCGATCGCCAGGCGAACACCGTCGCGCATTGTCAGATAGAGTGAACGCGGCGCCGTCGGAACAGTATGGCTCGGCGTGCGGCGCTCTAGATATGTCTGCGGATCGATGATCCAGGCATCCGATCCCTTGGGATTGTCGGACATGGCAGTCCTTGCCCTCCTCATTTACCGCCATAGACACAGTGCAATCGCCGCGCGTCATGGGAATGGCGGCGGTGTTAGTCCGCTGTTCGGTGTCTCCGGCGCAACTCGGCCCGTGCGATCTTGCCACTCGATGTTGTCGGCAGGGCGTCGAAATACTCGACCAGCCGGGGCTGTTTGTGTGGGCCCAACCGTGCCTTGACGAGATCGCACAACGCGCCGGTGAGCTCGCTCTCCGGCATCCGCGAGGCGTCCGAGGCGCGCACGATGCAGGCCTTCACCACCGTGCCGCGCCGTCCGGTCTCGTCGGGCACTCCTATCACGCCCACATCGGCGACGGCTGGGTGCTGGAGGAGGGCTTCCTCGATCTCGGCCGGCCCGATGCGAAAGCCCGCGCTCTTGATCAGGTCGTCGTTGCGGCCCTGATACCAGAAATAGCCATCCGCATCCTTGCGGGCGAGATCGTGGGTGCGGATCCAGCGCCCCATGCGAATTTCATCGGTGGCCTGACGATTGTTCCAGTAGCCGAGGAACAAGGTGGGATCGGTATCGGCCACCGCGATCTCACCCACCTCGCCCTCGGGCACCTCATTGCCATCATCGTCGATCAGCGCGACCCAGCGGCCTGGGAATTCCCAGCCCATCGAGCCCGGGCGGATCGGGCGCAGCCGCTGGCAATTGCCGATCATCTGGTTGACCTCGGTCATGCCGTAGCCTTCGTTGCAGACGACGCCCAAGTTCTCTGCCAGTGCGCGGTGGGTTTCTCCCGGCAGCGACTCGCCGCCGGTGAAGATCGTCCGCAGCGCCAGGTCATACCGCCCACGCGGGTCCGGGACCGCCGCCAATCGTTTGAGCGCAGTCGGCGTCAGCAGGGTGTGGCTGACGCAGTGGCGCGCCATCAATGCAAGCGCCCGCTCGGGATCGAACCGGGCCTCGCTGACAATCAGTTTGTGCCCGAAGGCGAGTGAAACGAAGACGACATCGTTAAGCCCCCCGACCCAGGCCCAGTCTGCCCCGGTCCAGAAGACCAGCCCCTCATCGCGCAGTTCCAGGTTGTAGAACAGCTCCAGCGAGGCGTTGAGCGCGTGAAAGATGCGGTGCCCATGCAGGATACCTTTCGGCATCCCCGTCGAGCCGGAAGTGTAGATAAGCAGCGCTGGGTCTTCGGGCCCGGTTTCAGCAGCCTCGAACCCCGCCGGATCGGTATCAAGGCAGTCTTCGAAGGCCAGTTCGCCGGCATCGGCGCCGCCGCAGACGATCACGTGCTCCAGGTCACTGTAACCCTGTCGCAGAGCGCGGAACGGCTTCCATACTGGCGCATGCGTAAAGATAACGCGCGCCCCGCTGTCGCTGAGAATATGTGCCATCGCGTCCGGTCCGGTGAGGGAGCTGATCGTGGTGGCGATGGCACCCAACTTGTAGGCGGCCAAGTGCGCCAGGATTGTCTCGGGTCTCTGCACCGAGTGGATCGCGATCCGGTCACCCGGGCTGATGCCGAGACCGCGCAAAGCCGCTGCTATCGCCGTGGCCCGCTGTTCGAGCTCGCGGAACGTCAAGCGCTGGTCTGGGCCGTCTCCGGCGTCGAAGACCACCGCCACTTGGTCAGCCTTCCGGCCACGGGCATGCCGGGTCACCATGTCGGTTGCGATGTTGGCCTGCGCGGGAATGTCGAGCGCGAAGCCAGAACCGGTATGCCGGAAGGCGGTTCTGACCAGATCCTCGGGAGCGATCGACCAAGCCATCCCGGATGCTCAGGCCGTTTCGAACCAGAAGAGCTGCATCGGATGCTCGACAGGTCGATTGCTCCAGACCGCCTTAACGCGCAGTCCAGGCACTGGGGCGTAACAGTTGCGGAGCTGCTGCAGGATCGCGGTGTCTGCGCCGTCCAGCGTCACGTAGCCAAGCACCAGCTTATCTTCGCCGCCGCCGGTCGTAAGGTTATAGGCGCTGAGTGCCGCTGCTTCGAGCCTGCCCTCGCCCGGCAATTCCACCCATTCGCAGATCGCCAGGTCGTCGCCGCAATGGACCCGGGGCGGCATCCAGACCTTGCCGCACGTCGTGCATTTTGTGCCCAAAAGACGCCGCTCCTCCAACGCAAGGAAGAAGGGCGAGAGCTTGCCGAGGGAGTGCTTGAACCGGAAATGCAGCTCCATGTCCAACCGCTCGACGGTGCGAAAGTCGCGCCAGGGGTCGTCGTCGCCACGGGCCATCGGATCGGCGTCCTCGATCACGTCCAGCTTGCGGGTCAACAGGTCGGGCATGGCTCAGTCCTTCCGCTCGAAGATCGAAACGACCGAGAAGCTGGCGGTGCCGCCGTGGATGTCGGTGAGGCCACGCCGGGCGCCGGGCACCTGCCGCTCGGACGGGCAGGCGCCGCGCAACTGGTTCACCACCTCGATTGCCTGCGCCAGCCCCATTGCACCGGGCGGCGCGCCTTGGCCGATTAGCCCGCCCGACGTGTTGGTTGGCAACTCACCGCCCAGGTCGAAGACCCCGCGCTCGGTCAGCGGGCCACTTTCTCCGTGATCGCAGAGCCCCAAATCCTCGTAGGCCTGCATCTCGGCACCCGTATAGGTGTCAGCCACCTCGGCCACGTCTAGTTCGCGGCGCGGGTCGGTGATCCCGGCCATGTCATAGGCCGCCCGCGAAGCCTCGCGCTTGGCGCGGTAATGGGCCAGCCCCGGGTAGGGTTTCGGCCGGTCGCCTATCCGGACCCGCTCGGTGCCGCAACCGACACCGGTCAGGTCAACCCGCGGTTTGTCTTGCCAGGTCGTGGCATGCGCCTCGGCCCAAGACCGGGTCGCCAGCACCATCGCCGCCGCCCCGTCCGCCAGCACCGCGCAGTCGAGCCGCTTGTATGGAGCCGCGACCGGAGGCGACGCCAGCACGTCCTCGACGGTGATGTCCATCGGCATCGCCGCCATCGGATTGCTGAGCGCATTGCGGTGATTCTTGACCGAGACCATGGCCATCTGTTCTTCGGTCGTGCCGTAGAGGCGCATATGCTCCTGCATCATCAGCGCGTAGTAAGCCATGAAGAAACCGCCTGCCGCCATCTCGAAATCCACGTCCCCGGAAAGCGCATAGACCTCGCGCACGGTCGCCGAGGTCACGCCACGGCCCACCGCGTCGCAACCGACAACCAGCATCGAATCGCAAAGACCGGATCTCAGATAGGCATAGGCCGTGCGGATCGCCGCCCCACCGGTGCCGCCGCCGGCCTCGACCCGGATCGAGGGGCGGGGGCAGAAGGCCAACGCGTCCTGGATCACCTGGCCCATGGAAAGCTGACGGGCCAGGATCTCGCTTTCATAAGCGACCAGCGAGTGCTCGATCTCCGCCGGATCGACACCCGCGTCGTCCATCGCCGCGATTGCCGCCTCGACCATCCAGTCGGTTGGCGTGCCGTCGGGGCGCTCGCGGGCGAATTTGGTCAGGCCACCGCCCAGGACGACGATGTCCTCGCCCGCGCTCACGGTGAACCGCCCATCTTTTCAATCTCCTGGTGCCGCAACTTGCCCCGGCGAATCTTGCCACTGGAGGTTAGAGGGAAGTCCTCCACGTATTCGACCTCGCGCGGGTATTTGTAGCGGGCAAGGTTAGTCTTCACGTGCTCCTGCAGTGCGCTGGTCAGATCGTCGCTTGGCGCCTCGCCGGGCATCAGGCGGATGAACGCCTTGACGATGGCCCCACGGTCCGAATCTGGCTTTCCGATCACCGCGGCTTCGGCGACGCGTGGGTGGCGCACCAGGCAATCTTCCACCTCGGCCGGGCCGATCCGGTAGCCCGCGCTCTTGATCAGGTCGTCGTTGCGGCCCTGATACCAGAAGTAGCCGTCGCCATCGCGTTTCGCCAAGTCGCCGGAGCGCAGCCATTCGCCGAGCAACATCCGTTCCGGCGGCCCCGGCTGACCCCAATAGCCGAGGAACAGGCTCGGGTCGTCCGGCCGCCAGGACGCGATCTCGCCCACCACATCGTCCGGCTGCTCGTTTCCTTGGTCGTCGATGATCGCCACTCGGCGTCCAGGATAGGCCCGGCCCATCGAGCCCGGCACAATCGGGTAGAGCGCCTTGCAGTTCCCCACCATGTGGTTGAACTCGGTCAGACCGTAGAACTCGTTGCAGACAATCTGGAATTCCTCCTCGGCCCAGCGCACCACGTCGCCGGGCAGGCTCTCTCCCCCAGTGCAGATGACCCGCACCGCCAGATCCCAGCGGGCGCGCGGGTCTGGAATCTCCGCCAAACGCTTGAGCGCGGTCGGCGTCATGAAGGAATGGGTCACGCGGTGCCGCGCCATGAACTCGAACGCCCATTCAGCGCTGAAGCGGTGCTGGCTGGCGACAACGGTCTGGCCTAGCTGCCAAGCGGGCAGCACCAGGTCCAGCAGCCCGCCGACCCAGGCCCAGTCCGCCGGGCTCCAGAAAATGTTCGTGCTCCGGTCAAGCTCTAGGTCATAGAACATTGAAACCGTTGGAAGATATGCGTGCAGAATACGGTGCGCGTGCAGCATGCCCTTGGGCATGCCGGTGGACCCGGACGTATACATCAGAAGTGCGGGATCATCTGCGGCAGTCGCGACGGGCGTGAAGGTTGCGGCATCCGCGTTCAGGCACTCCTCGAAAGGCTTCCCCCGGAAGATGATATGCGCCAGGCTTCCCTGATCCTCGGGTGCCATGGCCAGCCGGTCCCATGTCGCCCGGTCTGTGATCAACACCCGGGCGCCGGAATCGGCCAAGATCAGTTTGACGGTATCCGGTCCGTAAAGATCACTCAGCGTTAGCACCACGGCGCCCATCTTGTAGATCGCCATATGGGCAACCGCGGTCTCGGGGGTTTGTCCGGTCTGCACCGCCACCGGCTCGCCCCGGGCGACCCCCAGTCCGGCCAGCGCAACGGCGAAACGCGAGGCGCGGTCGTCCAGGTCGGCGAAGCTATAGTGGCTCAACCTGCCCGTCTCGTCCTCATAGATCAGTGCGGTTTTGCCGGCGGTCGGACCAGCGGCGAAGCGCCCGATCGTGTCCTTGGCGATATTGGCCTCCTGCGGGATCGCGATCTTCAGCCGGTCCCCCTCGTGGGCCAGGTTGGTCTTCTCGATAACCGGACGATAGAGAGCCGCATCCATGGCTAACCCTCGATCATCGTTTTCGGCAGCCAGGTGGCGAGCTCAGGAAACAAGATCAGGAAGACCAGCACCACCAGGTCAAACAGGATGAAAGGGAACACCCCCTTGTAGACATCACCAAAGGTTGCCTGACTGCCCACCGCCCCCATGACCGCGAAGAGGTTGATCCCGACAGGTGGCGTAATCACCGAGATCTCGATCAGCTTGACCAGCACAATGCCAAACCAGATCGGATCGATCTCCAGCGCCACCACCACGGGGAAGAGGAACGGCAGCGTGACCACCATCATCGAGGTCGTGTCGAGGAAACAACCCAGCAGGATGTAGAGGATCGAGGCCAGGATCATGAACTTGATCGGCGTGTCCGCCACCGCGGTGATCGCCAAGACCAATTCATCAATCACGCCGGTGACCACCAGCATCCGCGACAGCAGCAGCCCGCCGATCAAAATCAGGAAGATGATGCAGCTGATGAAGGCCGCGTCCTGCAGCGCCGGGACCAGCCAACCGCTGAGACGTTTCATCCGGACAATCGCGAAAACGAAGGCACCGAAGGCCCCTGCCGCGCCCGCCGCCGACGGCGGAAAGATGCCGGAGTAAATGCCCCCGAAAACCAGCATCATCAGGATGAAGATCGGCCAGACATTGCCGAGCGACCGCCATCGCTCGGGCCAGCTGACCGTCTCGGTGATTTCGGGCGCGAGTTCTGGCTTTACGCGGACCAGAAGATAGACGCCCAGCAGATAGACGATCGCGGTCAGGATCCCCGGGATCACGCCCGCGATCAAGAGTTGCCCCACCGACTGCTCGGTCATGATCGCGTAGATGACCATGGTGATCGAGGGCGGGATCATCGCGGCGAAGCTGCCGGCGCCCGCGATCGATCCTATCGAGAGCGATCGCGAATAACCGAATTTGATCATCTGCGGGAAGGCGATCCGGGTGAATACCACCGCATTTACCGTGGTCGAGCCCGAGATCGCCGCGAATGCCGCCGAGCCGATGATCACCGCCTGGTAAAGCCCACCCCGGAACCGCCTGAGCCACATATCTGCGGTGCGAAATAGCTCGGTTGTGATGCCCGAAGCCTCGGCCAGCACGCCCATCAGCACGAACATCGGTAAGACGGCCAAGCTGTATTCGTTCACCGTGGCGAAGGGCAGCGAGCGCAATTGACCGATCGTGAACAGATCGCCGACCGCCAGATACATCCCGGCAATGCCAATGCTGCCCATCGCGACCGCAACGGGCACGCCGATCGCCAGCAGGATGAACAGCGCAACGACGCTGACATAGCCGACCGTTACCGGATCCATCGCCGCCACCGCGCCCGCACGTTCACAGCCGGGATCCCAACTGACTGTCTGCGCTATCGTCGATCTGCCAGCCCAGGATCAGTCCGATCAGATCGATCAGGCACTGGATGGTCATAAGGGTCGCCCCGAGTGCCATGGCAAAGCGCGCAGGCCAGATCGGGAAGTTGACAATGCCGGAGGCATATTCGCCTTGTGCGAAGCCCAGCCCCGCCGCCAGCCAGCCATAATAGGCGATCAACCCGAAGAAGGCCGTGGTCAGGACGTATTGGATCACATCGACGGTGAATTGCAGAAATCCCGGCATATGCTGGTAGATCACCTCGACGCGCAGATGCGCCTTGCGCGCCTGAGCCAGCGACAGAGCGAAGAAGACGACCACCACCATCATCGTCGTCATGAACTCGAACGTCGCCGGGATCGGCCAGGCAAAGACATTGGTGCCGATGATATCCATCGCCCCGGCGATCATCATCAAAAGCATCGAAATGCCCGAAATCAGGGCAAAAAGCAGGCCTAGCCTGCCAATCCAATCCGCCCAGAAGGGTTTCGCTTTCATCGCCCCTGAAATCCGCGTGATCGAGCGCCGATGGAAAGGCCCCCGCCGGTCCAGCCGCCGGGGGCCACTTTTCAAGCGTCAGGTAAGGTTAATTCGCCTGAATCTCTTTCCAGATCTTGATCGTTTTTTCGGCGTCCGCGCCGCGACCCTTCTCGGCCATGTCGGCAATGAAATCGCCGAAGAAGTCCGGGTTCGCCGCACGCCACTTGGCCTCTTCCTCGGCGGGGAAGTCATGGAACTGAACGCCCTTGGCTTTCAGTTCCTCGATGGCCGCTGCACCGGCTGCGATGGTGACGTCGCGATCCTTGCGCATGGCCTCGAGCGAAACCTCCTGCAGGATCGTCTGCTGTTCGGGGGTTAATTTTTCCCACGACTTCAGCGAGATCCATGTGCCGTTGGTCGGTCCCTGCCATATCGTGATGTGGTGGAGGTGCTTGGCCACCTCGTAGATCTTGTAGTTGACCATGAGATCGACCGAGAACGGAATGCAGTCGACGGTCCCGCGCGACAAGCCTTCATAGATCTCGGGCAGGAACAACGTCACTGGCGTGGCGCCCACCGCCTCGACTGCGCGCGGCAATTCCTTGCCCCAGGTCCGCATCTTTTTGCCGTTCATGTCGGCGACGCCTTTGATGTGATCCTTGCAGACCAGTTCGTAGGCATTCAGATGATGGAAGAATAAGGTCTTCACGCCGTTCTCGCGGGCCTCGTCATCGAACGCCGCGACCTCGGGCATCAGCCGCTCCATCAGCGCGGTTGCCTGATCGACGCGCGACAGCGCCATTGGGATCGAGTTCGGCGCGGCGTGGAACGGCAATTGTGCCGGGAAGTAGCCCGGCGACATCATCGCGATGTCGATCGCGCCCTGCTGCAGCAGACCCAGGTTCTCCTGTGCCTTGCCCAGCGCGCCGCCGAAGAACAGCTTGATCTCGACCTCGCCATTGGTGCGCTTCTTGATCTCCTCGGCCCACCATTTGTCGACCTGCGAGCCCGCATGGGTCTCGTTCCATTGGCTGTTGGCGCGCAACAGCACCTTGGCCGCCGCCCCTTCAACCCCCAACGCGGCAACCATCACGCCCACGATCAGCGGCAGCATCCATTTGGTAGAACGTCTCATGTTTTCCTCCCGGGTAACCGGCGCGCATCACCCTTGGCGCGCCCTCGACCGGATGCACGGCCCCAACCTGGCCCGGGCATCCAAGTTCTTTTCCGAAACCTTACCCAAGGGCATCCATCACACCTAATATTTTTCCCTTATATCTATCCATAAGGTATTCTTATACATTAGAGCGTAAGCCACCGGAGCACGCGTGTATGAATTTCAAGCAGATCGAGTCTTTTCTCTGGGCCTCGCGCCTCGGCAGCTTCAGCGCCGCGGCGCGACGCTTGAACACCACGCAGCCGGCGATCTCGATGCGGATCAGCGAGCTGGAGAAGGGTCTCGGGGTCAAGCTGTTCGACCGTCAGGCCCGCAGCCTGCGTCTCACGCCGGACGGCCGTGAATTCACCGACTACGCCCGCCGGATCTCTGACCTGGCGATGGAGGCCGAGACTCGGCTGGGCGACCGTAGCCAGGTCACCGGACGGCTGAAGTTGGGTGTGACAGAAAGCGTTGCTTTGACTTGGCTCTCCAGCTTGGTCGTCCGATTGAACGAAGAATTCCCGGCCATGCTGATCGACCTTGATGTCAACCTGACCAATGTTGTCTGGACGAAGCTGCGCGCGGGCGACCTGGATCTGGCGATCCTGCCGGGACCGGCTCAAGGCGCCGATCTGGCGACCAACTATCTGGGCGCAATTCTCTACACCTGGATGGCAAGCCCGAAGATGGGGCTGGGCGAGTCCGGGCGGCAGCTCGGCCCGAAAGACCTGGAGAGCGTACCGGTCATTACCCTCTCGGAGGACTCGAACCTCCACGACATCATAGATGGCTGGTTCGGCAAGAGCAGCGCCGCACCGCGCCGGGTCGATGTCTGCAACAGTCTGGGCGTGGTGGCTGAACTGACAATGGCGGGCTTGGGCATCAGCATGTTGCCGCCGAGCATCTTCGCCGAGGAGATCGGCTCGGGCCGGCTCTACGAACTCGGGACCGGACCACGGATCACGCCACTCGAATTCTGGGCGGTGCAGCCGCGCCGCGGCCAGACACCGGTCACCGACACGATTGCGCGCTTCGCGAGCGAGGCAAGCAGCTTCGACTTCGCAAGTCCGCCAAGCGGGGCCTAGTCCTCGTCACCGCGCACCCGCCGTGCACGCCAGGCGAGCGCCGCCCGCAAACCTTCGTTCTGCGAGATCTCCTTGAAGCGCCGGCGCGAAGGCGTCTCCAGCGTCTCGATCTCGACCGATAGGTCCAGATTGGCGGCGAGCGCCTCACGCAGCCCCATCGCATCCAACGACTGGTTGATCGAGCGCTTGGTCAGTTGCACTGCATCCGGATCGAGCGCCGCGATCCGGTGAGCGATCTGCAACGCCGACTCCAGACCCTGGCCATCGGGAACGACCCGGTTCACGAGCCCCAAGTCGTGTGCACGCTCCGCGGTCAACCGGTCCTCACCGGTTAACAGGATCTCCTTGGCGAATTTCGGGCCGGTCAGGAAAGGCATCACCATCGCTGTGATCACGCTGCCGAACTGGATCTCGGGCTTACCAAAGATGGTGCCCTCCTCGGCCACGGTGATGTCGCAGGCCATCGCCAGATCGCAACCGGCCGCCATGCAATGACCATGGACCGCGGCAACGATGGGCTTCGGGAAGTCCCAGAACCAAGTGACGAACTCCAGGTTTTCGGAGAGCACACGGCGCCAGCCCTCGCCGCCCGTTGTGCCGCCCGCTGCATCGTCCTTCAGGTCCATCCCGGCGCAAAATGCACGCCCGGCTCCGTCCAGCACAATCGCAGCGACGCCAGGCTCTGCCTCTAGCTGATCGAGAGCCTGACGCGCCTCCGCCATCATCTGGCGGCTGATCGCATTCAGCCGCTCGGGCCGGTTGAGCGTGATCCGGCCGACCGGCCCAGTTATGATCATCTCGATAGTTTCGAACGCCATGGCTCTTAGTCCCACCGGCCCGGACGCCTTGTCAACGCAGACCACACGTCGGCGCTAAAGGGCGGGATTTCGCCGCCGGAACGCGCTAGATAGCCTGGTGGAGACGATGGGAGGGTGCGATGGCCGCCCGGGCCGCAAAATCCGCGATGCGCGCGATCATCCTCGGCTCTGCCGCGGGCGGGGGGTTTCCGCAGTGGAATTGTAATTGCCAAAACTGCGCCGGCTATCGAGCCGGGCGGTTAGGGCTCGACGCGCGCAGCCAGTCGTCGCTGGCCGTAACCGCCAATGGTGCCGACTGGGCGCTTCTCAATGCCTCGCCCGATCTCCGCCAGCAATTGGTCGCCACGCCGGCCTTGCATCCGCGATCGGACACGGCGCGTGGCAGCCCGATCAAATCCGTCCTCCTCACCAATGGCGACATCGACCATGTCGCCGGTCTTCTGACCTTGCGCGAACGTCAGCCATTCCGGCTGCTGGCAACGGCCGAGATTCATTCGATCCTAGCGGCGAACCCGATCTTCGCCGCGCTTGCCCCAGGGCTGGTCCTGCGCGAGACCGTGAAACTGGGTGAGGCGGTCGAATTGGTCCCGGGTCTTCGAGCAGCGCTTTTTCCAGTTCCAGGCAAGGTGCCGCTTTACTTGGAGAATGAATCGGTCGAGACGGACCTGATCGGCGAGCAGACTGTTGGCGTCGAGATCGCGATTGCCAGGGGCAAGCGCCTCCTCTACATCCCCGGATGCGCCCGGATGACCGAGGAGCTGGCGTTGCGGCTTCGGGGGTCCGGCGCCATTCTGTTTGACGGCACTCTCTGGACTGACGACGAGATGATCGCGCAAGGCCTGGGCCAAAAGACCGGGCGCCGCATGGGGCATTTGCCGATATCCGGGCCAGACGGCGCGATCGCGGCCTTGGCAGGGATCAACGCGGGGCGCAAGATCTTCGTCCATATAAATAACACCAACCCGATGCTGGACGCGCAGGGGCCGGAACGGGCTGAGGCCAAGTCCGCGGGATGGGAGGTCGGCCATGACGGGATGGAGGTCGTGCTTTGACGACGCTGATGAGCCCTGATCAACTCGAGGCGGCCCTGCGCGGGATCGGCGCCGAGCAATACCACGATAAACACCCGTTCCACCGGCGCCTGCACCCGGGCGGATTAACCAAGGACCAGGTGCGGGTCTGGGCGCTCAACCGATATTGCTATCAGCGCACGATCCCACTGAAAGACGCGGCGATCCTGGCCCGTATGGACCAGGTCGCGCTCCGTCGGATCTGGCGGCAGCGGATCATCGACCATGACGGCGACGCGGAAGATGGAACCGAAGGTGGGCTGGGCCGGTGGCTGGCTTTGACCGATGGTTTGGGGCTCGAGCGGGACTATGTAACCTCGATGCGCGGCACCCTGCCCGCGGTCCGGTTTGCTTGCGCGGCCTACGTCAACTTCGTCCAGAAGCACAGCTTGCTCGAGGCAATCGCCTCGTCGCTGACTGAACTGTTCTCGCCGGGCATCATCCGCGACCGCGTCGAGGGAATGCTGGCAAGCTATGACTTTGTAACGAAGGACATCCTGATCTATTTCCGCCACCGGTTGGATCAGGCTCCCAGGGACGCGGATTTCGCGTTGGACTACGTGAAGCGCAACGCAACGACGTGCCGGGATCAGCAAGCTTGCCTCGATGCGCTGCGATTCAAATGCGCCATGCTCTGGGCGCAGCTTGACGCGTTGTACTTGGCATACGTGGACCCTGGGATGATCCCGCCCGGTGCATGGCAGCCTGGGGAGGCCGTGAGCGAATGACTGCATCGCTCCCGGACGACATGGTGCCAAATCTCGCGCGTGGTGTCAGGCTGCGTGTGGACAGGCACCGCGATGCAACGATGCTGCTCGCCCCTGAGCGGGCTTTGAAACTCGACCCGGTCGCGGCGGCGATTGTCCGCGAGATCGACGGTGAACGGAGCTTTGCCGAGCTGGTTGACCGGCTCGCGGCGGCGTTTGACGCGCCACGCGACCGGATCGGGCGCGACGTCCGGGACTTCCTGCTGGACATGGCCGGTCGCGGAATGATGGAGCTGTCATCATGAACCTCGGACCGCCGATGGCATTGCTGGCCGAGCTGACCCATCGCTGTCCGCTCGCCTGCCCATATTGTTCGAACCCTGTTGATCTGGTGCGCCGCTCGGCGGAATTGCCGACCGACGCGTGGGCCTCGGTCTTGCGCGAGGCTGCCGGGATCGGTGTGCTGCATGTGCATTTCTCAGGCGGCGAGCCCGCGTCGCGCCGGGACCTCGAGACCCTGGTCGCGACCGCGGCAAAGGCGGGTCTTTACACCAATCTGATCACCTCTGGCATCGGATTGACTGAGGTTCGGGTGAAGATTCTCGCCGAGCACAGGCTCGACCACCTGCAGCTCTCGGTCCAGGCGCCGGAGCCGGATTTGGCCAACCTTATTTCTGGCTACCGAAACGCTCTGCCGCAAAAGCGCGCGGTCGCGGGCTGGACCAACCGGGCCGGGATCGCGCTGACAGTGAATGCGGTCATGCATCGGGCCAATCTGGACCTGCTGCCGCAAACGATAGACATGGCAATCGAGCTTGGCGCACAGCGGCTCGAAGTCGCCCATGTGCAGTACCACGGCTGGGCGTTGCGGAACCGGGGCGCATTGTTGCCCACGCGCGCGCAGGCCGACGCCGCGCGGGCGATCGTGGACGAGGCGCGCGCGCGCCTGACTGGGATCCTTCGCATCGATTATGTGCCCCCCGACCATTTCGCACAATTTCCGAAACCCTGCATGGGCGGGTGGGGCCAGGTCGGCATGACGATCACGCCCGAGGGCAGGGTGCTGCCCTGCCATGCGGCCGAGACCATCCCTCATCTGAGCTTCGAGACGGTGGGGTCACGGCCCTTGGGCGAGATCTGGACCGACAGCGCCGCGTTCAACGCCTATCGCGGCACCGATTGGATGAGCGAGACTTGCCGTGCGTGTTCCCACCGCGAGGTCGATTTCGGCGGCTGCCGGTGTCAGGCCCTGGCCCACGCGGGAGACGCGGCGGCGACCGATCCGGCTTGCGAACGCTCGCCAATGAATAAGGAATTCCGCGCCAAAGCAGCGGCAGACCCGCAGGCGGAGTTCGTCTATCGCCGGTTCACGGCCTGAAATAGGGCGCGCCCGGCTTCAATTATTGGTGCTGTTGTTCGAGTCGCCTCCGCCGCCGGTGGCCAGGATCCCGATCAGGACACCGCCCAACAGGACCAAGGATCCGACGACCACCGCGCCGACCGGAATCTCGGAGTGCTGCAGCGGACGGCCCGCAAGGGGACCGGAAATCGGGCGGCCGTCGCGCTTGACGGTTGTCCCACTTTGACCTTGGTCCGCGCCGTTTGCCGCTTCGGCAGCGGGCAGGGCTGCCGGTATCAGCGCCAGGGATAACACGGTCAGGATCGCAATCAATCTCATGCTCCGCCTCCTCGATATTTGCCCGATCAGGTGCCGAGCGTCGCCAGATTGCCCGCCGCGACCTTGGCGACGGTTGTCTCGCGGTCGGCGACATTGCCGTCCTGGGCTACCTCGACGATTTCTGCATCGTCACCGTGTTTTATTGCCAGCTCGTAGTGCTCACGGGCCAAGTCGAGTTGGCCGAGCTCTTCATAGGCGACGCCAAGGTTGAGATGCGCCCATGGATCGGCCGGCTTCTTGGAGAGCACGGCCAGATAGTGGTCCCTTGCGGCGCCATAATCCTCGGCGACGATCATCGCCCACCCGTCGTCGCGATAGGTGTGTGAGTCAGTACAGCCCACGGCCAGCAACGCGGCCGCCAAGGCGCCAATCCCCAAGTGCTTGCGCATGTCCACCTCTGTGCACTGAGCCCCGCTTTGTCAGGCTCCAACTGCGCCCCGTCTCCGATCCGCTGCAATCATACATGCCTTTCGGCTTCTCGCCAAAGACGAGACAACTACTTCGTTAACTTTCTCTGATTGCGTGCCTTCCCAGCATTACGCCTGGTCTTGCGCGTGGTCTTGCGCGTCGATCTTCCCAACTGATCGGCGAGGACCTTGGACGGGACCTCCGCGACCGCGCCGGGAACTAGATCGCCCAATTGAAACGGCCCATAGCTGATCCGGATCAGCCGGTTGACGCTCAGGCCAACTGTCTCGAGGGCGCGCCGGACCTCGCGGTTGCGGCCCTCGCGCAGGCCCATGGTCAGCCAGGCATTGGCGCCTTGCTGGTGGTCGATGGTCACGATCATCGGCTGGAACCGCTCGCCATCGAGGGTGACGCCCTTCTCGAGGGGGGCCAGCATCTCTGGGGTTGGCCGGCCACGCACCCGGACCCGGTATTTCCTCAGCCAGCCGGTCGAGGGCAGCTCTAAGCGCCGCTTCAGGTCGCCATCATTCGTCAGCAAGAGCAGGCCCTCGGAATTGATATCGAGCCGCCCGATGCTCATGACCCGGGGCAGCTCTCTCGGCAGGCGGTCGAAGACCGTGGGGCGCCCTTGCTCGTCGCGGGCCGAGGTAACCAGGCCAAGCGGCTTGTGGTAACGCCAGAGACGGGTCTGCTCGGCCTCGGGCAGCGGCTTGCCATCGACCAGGATCCGGTCGGCAGCGGTGACGTTGAGAGCCGGGCTGGTCAGGATCTTGCCGTTCACCTTGACCCGGCCCGCTTCGATCATCCGCTCGGCATCGCGGCGCGATGCCAGGCCTGCCCGCGCGATGCGCTTGGCGATACGTTCACTCTCCGGGCCATTTGCCATGCCACCGTCTAGCCTCAGATGGCTTGCGGCGAAAGAGCTTGGGCCGGATATTGGAGCAATGGCAAAGTTTACCAGTCATATGTCGCGCGCGCTCGCCACGGCCCGGGACGCGGCGGCGCGGGGAGAGACGCCCGTGGGCGCCGTCGTGACCGGGCCGGACGGGAAGGTTTTGGCCACCGACGGCAACCGGGTCCGCGAAAACGCGGACCCGACCGCGCATGCGGAGATCCTGGCGTTGCGCGCGGCGGCGAAGGTGTTGGGCTCGGAGCGGCTGGCCGGTTGCGACCTATACGTGACGCTTGAACCGTGCCCGATGTGCGCGGGCGCGGTCTCGCTGGCACGCATTCGGCGACTCTATTTCGGTGCCCCTGACCCAAAGTCCGGAGGCGTCGAGCACGGGCCACGCGTCTTCGCCCAGCCGACCTGCCACCACGCGCCCGAAGTCTATGGCGGCATGGCCGAGGAGGAAGCCGCGGCCCTGCTGCATCAGTTTTTCCAAGCCCGGCGGGATTGAGCCCAGCCGCGAGGCGCCCTACCCTTACCCCCATGATCGAGACTGACATTTTGGTCGCCGGGGGTGGCATTGCGGGGCTGAGCGCCACAGCCAGACTGGGCGCGGCGGGCTTCGACGTTATTTGCATCGATCCGGCGCCGGCGGATCAGCCCGGCAATGACCTGCGCACCACGGCCTTCTTGCAGCCCGCGATCGACACGCTCGACCGTGCCGGAGCCTGGGACGCGATGGCGCATGGAGCGGCCGCGCTGTGGACCATGCGGTTAGTCGATGCCGGCGGGGCTGAGCGAGCTCCACGCGAGACCGCCGATTTCGAGGCTGGCGAACTGATGGACCGGCCCTTTGGTTGGAATGTCCCCAACACCACCGCCCGCGCCGCGCTGTTGGACCGGTTCGAAGAATTTCCGAATGCGCGGCTGATCGACCGTGACCGGGTGACCAGCCTGGTGACCCGGCGGACGGAAGCGCTGGCGCGGCTGGAAAGCGGCGAGGCCGTGCGCGCCAAGTTGGTGGTCGCGGCGGATGGGCGCGGCTCGCGGCTGCGCGAGGCGGCCGGCATCCGTGCCCATCGCTGGCACTACGGGCAGAAGGCGCTGGTCTTCGCGGTCGGCATGGGCCGGCCCCATGACGGGGTCTCGACCGAGATCCACCGCACTGGCGGGCCGGTGACCTTCGTGCCGATGCCGGACGGGGATGGAGGGCCCTGCGCCTCGGTGGTCTGGATGGTGCCGGGCGCGCGGGCAGCGGCCTTGGCCGAGCTCGACGACCGGATGTTGGCGGCGGAGTTGGAGATGGAGGCAATGGGGCTGTTCGGCCGGCTGGAAATCGCCGGGCCGAAGGCGGTCTGGCCCATCATCGCCCAGGTGGCAGCGCGGCTGACCGGAGAACGCCTGGCGCTGGTTGCCGAGGCCGCCCATGTGGTGCCGCCGATCGGTGCCCAGGGGCTGAACATGAGCCTGACCGATATCGAGTGCCTGGCCGGGCTGGCCGAGGAAGCGCGGGGCGCGGGCCGGGATATCGGCGGGCCGGACTTGCTCGACACTTTCCAGCGCCGGCGCCATCCGGAGATGCTGGCCCGGGTCGCCGGGATCGACCTCCTGAACCGGGCCGCCCAGGCCAAGGCCCAGCCCTTGCGCGACCTACGCCGGGCGGGGCTGCGGGCGATCCATCAGGCCGCGCCGGTGCGGCATTTGGCGATAAAGCTGGGGCTGGGGGTGCGGTCTTGAGGTTAGGTCGGGCGGCGCCGAATCTGGCCGGGTGAACCCCGCCCTACTGGGTTGGGGTGGGGGTCCGTCTCAGACCCTCTCACATGTGAGAATCTTCTCACAATGTTGAATTTGCTTATAAATTCGATTCAATTTACCGCTTGTTCACGGATAGAGAATGCTCCGGCCCCGTGCTGCGCAACGGCCTGACGGGCGGGCACTCCGCACCCAAGGTTCAACGCAATCAGCGTTGCATGGTGGGTTGAAAATCCACCCTACGGGCCTGCACCCGAATCTCGTCGGCGTCACCTTCCGACGATCAAGTCGAAGGCGATAGAGATGCGCTTGCCGTCGCCCTGGAAGGGGATCGTGCGATGCCAAAAGAATGAGGGAAACAGCACCAGAAGACCTGTCTGCGGGCGGATTACCATCACCTCGGGCTCCGACGGCGAGGTGAATGGGGGCGCTGGCCGCCCGAATTCGATGGCGCCGCCCTCGCCACTGTCCGGCAGCTGGACATAATAAACCCCACTGAGCACGCCGCTTGGATGGTTATGCGAGTCCTGATAGCCGCCGCTATCCAGCACAGTCGCCCATGCGTCCAAGCGGCCGGGCACCGAGCGGCGCGGACAATAGGGATGCTTGGCGCGTGTCCGATCGGCGAAATAGTCGTCTATGGCACTTTGGATCAGGTCTTCTAAAACGGCAATCGGGCCGCTGCTGGAGCCGATCAATTGGCCTGTCTGGCCGCCGCCCCGTGTGGTCCTGCCCAACGGATCCGCCACCAGGGTTGGATGCCTGATCGCATGATCCGCGAGCGCATCGTTGAACGCCGACATGTCGCTATAACCAGGCGCCGCAGTGAACTGCCTTGTGGCTATCAAGGCATCGTGATCGAAAATCCGCGCCGCTTCTTCCCGTCGATCGAGCGCGATCAGCGCGGAGCCCTTGGCGGCGAGCGTGCGGGCATCGCCGGGCAAAAGCCTCAACGCTTCGTCATAGTGAGGCAATCCAGCTTGTGCGCCGTTTACCTCGTGCAGCAGAACGCCCAGATGCCGATGCAACGACGCCTGCTCAGGTGCCAGCTTTATGGCTTTCTGGAAACAGGCTATCGCCTTTTCTGTCTCTCCCATCTCGTGCAGCACGCCGCCCAGATTCGAGCAGATTTCCGGATCCTGCGGGGCCAGGGAGGCTGCTTTCTCGAAGGCGTCAGCAGCCTCGGCCAAGCGATTCTGACGCTGGCGCACCACACCCAGTCCGGCGTGGGCGTCGACCAAATTGGGGTTCGCAGCGAGGGCGTTTTCGAAACAGTTGCCCGCATCCTCGACCCGGTAGGCCCGGAGCATCAAGATACCCAAATTAAGCCAGGCTGGGACAAGACCCGGGTCGATTTTGAGGCAGCGCCGGTACGTCTCGACGGCGGTGGAATCCTCACCGGACATAAGCTGGGCCTGGGCCAAGTCGGCCAGGAACTGCGCCGACGCCGGTTGCTTAGCGGTGGCTGCTTCAAGCATGGCCCTCCCCTCGGCGAGCTGGCCCCGCTGGATTGCCATTATGCCTGAGCGATTGAGCGCCGCCGCATCCGCGCTTGGTTTCGTACCTTTCAAGACAACCCTCCACCGAGGTCAGTCGCTTCGCCTGATTTTTTTGCCGCGACCTTCCGGCCTGGCGGGTTGAACCCCGCCCTGCTGGGTCGGGATGCATCTCACACCCTCTCACGTGCGAGTTACTTCGCACAATATTGAATTTGCTTCTAAATTCAGCTCGATTTACAGCGTCGCTTGGTGGGTTCAAAACCCACCTTTCGGGCCGGCGGCTAATTCGGAAGAACGACCTCGCCTTCTACCCACGACGTGGTCGCTCCACATCCACCGTTCATTCAGATCGCCGAGGGGATGAGGGTTCGCTTCGCCGCTGTAGGTTGGCATCACGTGTGGCACCTCGTGCGCCACTCTCTGCGGCGCGGTGAAGTAGACGCGGTCATCCTCTATGCCCCATGACCCGGGGCCTCGCGAAGTGCCGACGACCGGCGAGGTCTTGGCGCAAGGCCGAACATCGGGAAAACTACCGCAGCAACAGTCGCACAAAAAAATTAGGGGGCTTTATGCCCCCCAGTTTGTTTTCAGACCTTCATATTCTTTTTAGCTGCCCGTTGGTCTTTCGCCTGCGGCCTGTTTATTCCGTAAGGGGCCGGCCGTGGCCGACCCTGAATTCGCTTAGCTGCATCCGCTGGTCGCGCCGCAGGTGTTGCACTTCATGCAGGTGCCGTTGCGGACTAGGGTGAAGTTGCCACACTCGCCGCAAGGGTCGCCCTCGAAGCCCTTCATGCGCGCCTCGGTCACCCGGTTCATCACCGCGGTCGCGACCGTGCCGACGGCAGCTGCCGTGGCGACCGACGCACCAACCGATTCCACCGCCATGCTGGCCACCGTTGCCTCGCGGTCCTGGGCCGCGCCGTTCAGCACCACCAACTCGCTCGGCAACCGCTTTCGCAGATAGCCCGTGGAAGAGAACTGCTTGATCATGGCGATCGCCGGATCGGCCACGTCCTCGCCCGCGGGCTGGACATTGGTGCGGCCTTCGTTCTCGCCGCCGCCGATCT
>CAJICH010000024.1_pt1 | contig 53737 bp, 50 predicted proteins | sample 9199591 | NCBI WGS metagenome assembly CAJICH01 (sample SAMEA7708332, study PRJEB35096) | sediment metagenome | biome: marine neritic benthic zone biome [ENVO:01000025]; feature: sediment [ENVO:00002007]; material: shallow marine sediment [ENVO:03000034] sea grass bed [ENVO_01000059] ...
CCCTGGGCCATATTGCCGGTCGCGTTGGTGACCGCTTCAGCAGCCGCCGCATTCTCGTCCGGCAACGCAAGGACGCCCGCCAGGGCGGCTGTGTCCGCTGTCGATTGCAAAAGTGTCTGATTGCGATAAGCGTCGGTCACATCGACCGCCAAACCGCCGATCGCCAAATAGATCATGAACCAGGTCAGGCCCCAGATCGTATAGCCCCCGTCCTCGTCACGCAGGAAATTTACAAAACCCGTTTTCATTTTGTTAACCCCTTGATTTAGAGATCTTTACTCGTCCCGCAAAAATATGCAGCACTAAGCGCCATCCATGCGCTTCCCCCTCCTGCATGTGTCAGTCGCCGCCGCCGGCCGCGACCCAGAGAGCGGCGTTAGTTGCCGCCGTTGCCGTTGCCACCACCGTTTCCGTTGCCGCCGCCATTGCCGTTGCCACCGCCATTGCCGTTGCCACCGCCATTGCCGCCATTGCCGTTGCCATTGCCGCCTGTGGTGCCGCCATCGGTCGTGCCCCCGTCAGTGGTGCCTCCGCCCGTAGTGCCTCCGCCCGTGGTGCCGCCACCCGTGGTGCCGCCAGTTCCGCCCGTGGCCGCAGCGACGGTCAGGGTCGAGGGCATGGCGACGCGAGCGGTCATCTGGCCGCCAAATATCGTATGCACGCCATATCCGATGATCGACGCATCCGAATGCGTGACCGTGATCTCGACTTCCATCTCGGTCGCCGCGTCATACACCGCGTTGATCGAATATCCCCCACCATACCCGGCCATGACCGCGGTCGCGTATTGCTCGGCGTCTTGGGCGGTTTGCAACTGTCCGCTGGACATCCGCCGCGCGGTATCGCGGGCCACAGTCCACATTTCCGAATGAACCCGGTAGAGCGTCGCCGAATCGATGACCAGGGTCGCCAGGGCGGCGATGATCGGCACCCAAAGCACGAATTCCACAGTCTGAGCGCCGCGCTCGTCGCGCAGCAGGGTGTCAATCCGTCCCAGCATCCCGATCTGTCCAACAGTGCCATTCATCGCTTGGCTCTCCGAATTCTGTCGGAGCAACATAACCATCAAGTGAACTACTCGCCTTCAGGTTTAAGTCGCTCCATGAGAGGCAAATATTGAGGTAACATTGTGAGTAAATTGCGAACTATTTTAGGATCATAATTAGACTAATTTGAATTTTAGCTTTATAATTATCGGATTAATTGTTGAGAGTAGGCACAACGTGCCTTTCAGGTTGCACACGCCGATTGGGCGCCATCGCGAGCGTGCGCGCGGCGTTCTTTCTGGAACTTCTCGAGGGATGTGGTGAGCCCGACAGGATTCGAACCTGTGACCCACTGATTAAAAGTCAGTTGCTCTACCAACTGAGCTACGGGCCCACTCGGGCGCGGAACCTAGGGGGCGTGGGGCGAGTGGTCAAGATCCCTCGGCGTTGGGCCCATAGCCCTGGAAGGCGATCTGCGCCTCGGCGATTTCATCGTCTGACAGCAGTACCGGACCCCCGATCTGAAGGGCCAGCACGTATTGCCGGGCCAATGCCTCCAACTCCACTGCCAGCCGCATCGCGTGATCCAAAGATCGCCCCGCTGCCAACATGCCGTGATTGGCCATCAGGCAGGCCATCCTCCCGTTCATTGCCGCCAGGACGTTACGTGACAGCTCGGCGGTGCCGAAAGTTGCATAATCGGCCACCCTGATATCCGCACCGCCGAATGCTGCGATCATGTAGTGGACCGCCGGGACCGGCTTGCGCGCAATCGCCAGGGCGGTGGCGTGGGGCGCATGGGCGTGGACGATTGCGCCGATCTCGGGCCGGGCGCGCATCAGATCCAGATGGAACCGCCACTCGCTCGAGGGGCGTGCCGGTCCCTTCCACGTGCCATCCTCGGCCGCTAGCGGCATCACCGCGATCATCTCGGGCGTCATCGCCTCGTAGGCCACGCCAGACGGGGTGATCAGCATCCGCTGTCCGCTTCGGGCCGAGATATTGCCGGATGTGCCCTGATTGAGCCCATCGGCGTTCATCTGGCGGCAGCAATCGACGATTTCGCGCCGCAAGGATGCCTCGGAGGTCATCGAGCTACTTTTCGGCCAGCTCGATCTCGTCGCCGGTATTCCCCGCCAGAAGCCGGCTCAGATGGAACATCGTCAGCGGATCCTCGTCGTATTGGCCGACCAGGGCGGCGAAGGCCTGGCGCGCCTTGGGATCCTCGGCCACTAACAGGGAAAAGGCATCGCGATAGCCGGCGGTCCGCTCGCTGGCGGCCTGGGCATCGGTCAGCGGCTCGTAGCACCGCACAGTCTGGCTTTTGCCCTTCAGCAGTACCGTGCCGATGGCCCGGCCTTGGAAATCCGAAATCTGCTCGACCACGCTCTCGCCCACACAAATCCGCGTGCCGACGGTCTTGTTGGCCCGCTCAAGTCGCGCGGCGATGTTCACGGCATCCCCGTAGGCGGTGTAGTCGAAGAAATTCTCACCGCCGAAATTACCGATGATCGCCGAGCCGGAATTCACCCCGATCCGTGTCGGGCCCAGCGGCACTCCGTCGGCATTCTTCCGCGCTTGGAACGCGCAAGCGAATTCATCGAGCGCCAGGGCGCAATCGACCGCCTGGCGCGCGTGGCCATCGGCCGCGACGGGCGCGCCGAAGATTGCGTGAACCGCGTCGCCGACGATCTTCATCACAGTGCCCCCATGGGCGAAGATCACGTCGGTCATCCCGTCCAGATAACCGTTCAAGAGCTCGATGATCACGTCGGAGTTCGAGTTTTCTACCAGCGGAGTGAAATCGGCCAGATCAGTGAACAGGAAGCTGGCCGAGCGCCGGTCGCCACCGGGGGTCATGCAATCCGGATTCTGGCTGAGCGTTTCGACGAGATTGGGCGAGAAATAGCGCGACAGCGTCGCATGGGCTTGTTCCGCCCGGGCCCGGTCTTCGTTCAGTTGGCGGAACTGGGACAGATGTTCCAGGGTCTTGGCGATCGTGGTCTCCAGATCCTCGAATTCGATCGGCTTAGTCACGAAATCGAAGGCGCCTCGGTTCATCGCGGTGCGGATGTTGCCCATGTCCCCATAGGCCGAAACGATCACGGTCTTCAGGTGGCCGTGCAATTCGTTCAACCGGTCCAACAGCGCTAGCCCGTCCATCCGCGGCATGTTGATGTCGCTCAGCACCATGTCGACGTCCGGGCTCTCGCCCAGCATCTCGAGCGCATGTTCGCCGTCATGCGCGAACAGAAAGTCAAACTCACCGGTGCGCATCTGGCGGCGGAACCTCTGGGTCAGCAGCATCTCGACATCGGGCTCGTCGTCGACCACCAGGATGCGGGCAGGGCTCATGCGGCCGCTCCGGTCAGCGCGGACAGATCACTCTTCAATCGGTCGAAATCCACCGGTTTGGTCAGGAACCGCACCGCGCCCAGATCCCGTGCCTTCTCCTCGGTCGCAGCGTCTCCATAGGCTGTGATCATGAAAACCTGCACATTCGGCCAGCCTTCGCGGATCTTCGCCAGCAGTTCGATGCCGGTCATGCCCGGCATGTTGATGTCCGACAGCACCAAGACGATCTCGGGTTCACGTGCCCGCAGACGCTCCAGCGCTTCCTCACCAGACAGCGCGAAGTCGAAAGTGTAATCGCCCTTGCGGATCTCGCGCCGGAATTTCTGGCGGAACAGCTCTTGCGCATCCGGTTCGTCGTCGACCATCAGGATTGCTACGTTCATGCTGCCGCTCCTTGAGGCAGGGTGACCCGAAATGCGGTATGGGACCCGGGTTCGCTATCGACGCTCAATTCTCCGCCGTGCTGCTTGACCACGATATCATAGCTCAGCGATAGGCCCAGCCCGGTTCCCTCGCCAGCCGGCTTGGTGGTGAAGAACGGCGTGAAAATCCTGTCCCGCATCTCTGGGTCGATCCCTTTTCCGTTGTCGCGCACCTCGATCTCGACCGCGTCGTCCAAATTTCGGCTGCTGATCGCAATGGTGGGCGAAAAACCGTTTCCTTCTTCAAGCGCGCGCTTGTTGGCAGCATACATGCCGTTGGTGATCAGGTTCAGAAACACGCGCATCACGTCTTGGGGGAAGCAGACCACCTCATCCGGATTTGCGTTCAGCTCCTTGGCCATCTCGATGTTGAACTTGGGATTCTCCGCCCGCGCTCCATGATAGGCTAGGTTCAGCGCCTCCTCGGCAATGGCGTTGACGCGCGCGGGCTGGCGTTCGCTTGGCCCTTCGCGGGAATGCAGCAGCATGTTCTTGACGATCGAGTCAGCGCGCTTTCCGTGCTCGTTGATCTTCCCCATGTTCTCGCGGACGGTGCTCAGCAGATCCTCGGCATCGTCCCGCGCTTCGTCGTCCAGTGACTTGATCGGCTCTTCCAGGGTGTCTGACAGCTCTTCAAGCAGCTCGTCTGAGAGCTTGGCGAAGTTGTTGACGAAGTTCAGCGGGTTCTTGATCTCGTGCGCGATACCGGCCGTCAGTTGACCCAGACTGGCCATTTTCTCGGCCTGGATCAGTCGCTCCTGCGCCTTGCGCAGATCGGCCAGTGCCGCCTCGGCTTCGTCCCGCGCCTTCGTGATTTCAGCCTCGCGCTGCTTCAGGTCGGTGACGTCGGTGTAGATCGACACCAGCCCACCATCCTTGGTGCGATGATCGCAAATCTGCAGCCAAAGCCCGTCCGAAAGGCGGTTCTCGCGAACCTTGCCGATGCCGCGAGCCCGCTCGGACAAGAGGTTCTCCAGGAATTCTTCCTTGTCACCTTCGGCCTCCGGAAACAGGCCGCGCTCGATCGAAGCCGAGAGCATTTCTCGGAAGGTCGTCCCCGGCACGAACACATCGGCCATCCGGGCGAAGTAGTCGCGAAAGCGCGAGTTCCAGATCACCAGACGGTCCTCGGCGTCAAAAAGCGCGAAACCCGACGAGATTGCTTCGATCGCATCCTCGAAACGCTCTCTCGCCGCCAGTGCCTCTCCTTCGCGGCGCTTGATCTCGGTGATGTCCGTATAGACTGCAACCTTGCCGCCATCGGGTGTATCGCGTTTGGAAACCCGGACCCAGGTGTCCCCCAGCATCCGCTCGTCGACGGATTGCGGGACATCCCGATGCCGGGCGACGCGCTCGTCGACCCATTGCTCGGCCGGCTGGCCCTCGAGTTCCGCGAGGTTCGATTGCGCCTGGGCAGTCAATATTTCGCTCAACGCCACGCCGGGCTGTACCATCGGCGCGATTTCGCCGAGCATCTCGCGGTACTTGCTGTTCGCGAGCCGTACCTTTGTGTCCTCATCATAGAGGACGAAACCGTCCGAGATCGTTTCGATGGCTGTCGCGACCATGTTGTGCTGCCGCTCAGCCTCGGCTTCAAGGCGCTCTCGTTCGATCGCGTTCTCGCGAAAGGCACGCAGGGTGCGTGCCATCGCACCGAACTCGTGATCGCCGTCCGCCGGCAGTTCGCCGTCGTAGCGTCCTCGCGCAAATCCGGCCACCGCGGCGTTCAGCCGCCTCAACGGCTGGACAATCGAGCGAAACACGATCCCCGTAAGGCCCAGTCCAACGAGCGTCAGAACCGCCACGATCATCAGCGCGGTATTTGCCGAATCTTCGGCGCGTGCGACAACGCTTTCACGTTCGGCGACGGCGGCCGAATGGAACTCCGCGACCAACCCGTCCAAAGCCGCGTCGACCGCTGCGCTGTGGCCGCGCGCCTGGGCGAGCAATGTGTTGCCGATCACGCGATTCCCGTCCGTATAGGCGTCCGCCGCCTCGATCGCCTTCGAAACGTAGGCGTCGACCTCGGCCCGGATTAGCGCGACTGCCTCTGGCCGGGCATCGGCGAGCCGTTCCAATTGCGGCTCGAGCCGGGCGCGGGCGGCATCGGCGCTCCGCTCCGAGGTGATCAACAGGCTGACTGACAGGTCGGTCAGCCAGTAGCGCAATTCGCCAAAGGTGACGTGGGCCTCAGCCGCCGCCGCCGCCGAGTCGTGAAGGCCCTGCATCTGCGTCGTCCGCTCGGCGGTCTGGTTTAGGGCCGAGGAGAGGAACAGCGACGAGCCGATCAGACTGATCAGACCAGCCGCGGTCAGAAGCGCTAAACGTGCCCAAATCGGCAGCGAGCCAAATCGGCTCCATCCTGATCGCCGCACGTCCTCGCGATCGCCTTCGCTTGGACCGTCGGCGCTCGAGCTCATTTAAAAATGACGATGCTGATCACACCACCGAGGTCGCCAACCTTGCCGCCTTCCTTGGGATAACCGGTGATATCGGTCTCACCCTGAGGGCCGCCATGGCAGGAAAGACAGGATTCGCGGTAATATTCTGGCAGCAGCATTCGAAAGGCGGGGCGCCCCTCATACTCGACTGCCTCGGTATAGGGCTGACCCTTCGGCCAGTCGCCGGACCGGAATTTCTGCTCGACCACGTCACGCTCCCACGCATCCGGCCGGGCTTTGCGGTTCCGAACCAGATCCATGGGCGCGGTGACCCGGATCAGCGCTTCCTTGCCCGCGATCTGGGCGAATTCCTCGTTGGCGAGGCGCGCGAACACGGCGGGAATGAAGCCTTTGAAGCCCAGCCCCTTGCGATTGATATCCGCTTGGTGGGAATCGACGATCCGCTGCATCGCCAGCATCTGCGCTTCCAGAAGCCGCCGGTCTCGCTCGGACATGTCGCCTGAAAGCGGGGGAGCACCCGTGCTCTCAGCATAGCGTGCCTTGGCCTCGTCAATCAGCCGCGCGCCGGAAAATCCCTTATCGCCGACCTCCGGATCATTGATGAGCGGCTGGCTCGCCGAGACGACGCCGCGCCCGGCGCGCAATAAATCCGCCAATGCATTGCCCAGCCGAACGTCCGCACCGCTATCGGCGGCGGCGGGTGTCGTATTAACGCAAATGCCCGCTGCCAAGGCGAGAATGGCGAGGCGCATAGTGAATCCAGATAAGAAAAATCTCTTCATGACGGCACCTGTGGCAAAGCGCTCTCCCGGGGGTTGAGTATGGCGCCAATCCATTGTTCCTGCAACGGGATCGAGCCCAGTGCACTCAAATGATTGCCTTCTCCAGGAATGGACGCTTGGCTGCGACGCGCTCGTAGCCCAACTCGCCCAAGTCCAGTTCTCGGTATTCTCCATAAGCAACCAGCTCGCTGACACCACGTCCCATGGCGGGTGATTGCTGGAAACCATGACCGGAGAATCCATTCAGGAATATGAAATTCTTTACATCGGTGTGCGGACCGATCACCGCGTTCTGGTCCAGCGTGTTGAAAGCGTAGTGGCCGATCCAGGAATTGATCACCTTAACCGCCTCGAAGGCCGGGACCCGGGTGGCGATTACCGGCCAAAGCTTCTCCTCCCAGACCTCGTGATCCATGTGGAAATCGTCGAACGCGGCGGCTGGATCCTCGTCCGGCGGACACCCGCAAAGATAATAGCGCCCGTCCGTGCGCATGTGCACACCCGAGGGATCGATGGTCAGCGGCAGGTCGCGGTCCAGCGGCTCGGCCGCATCGAAGATGAAAGTGTAGCGCCGCCGGGGCTCGACTGGAATCTCCATACCCGCCATTGCGGCGGTCACGGCGGCGCGAGGACCGGAGGCATTGACGATGGTCCCGGCCCTAACCACTTCGCCGGATTTCAGGGTGACGCTCTCGATCCGGTCGCCGGTGCGCCCGATCCCGACCACTTCGTTGGTGATGTATTCGACGCCAGCCTTGCGCGCCTTGCGCTTCCACCAATCGAACAGGGTCGAGCCCTCGAAGTAGCCCTCGTCCACCGGGTTGTGGCTACCGAGGACGATGCCATCCAGGTTGTAGAACGGGTACTCTTCGGCGATTTGGTCGGGCTCCATGATCCTTGTGTGCGCGCCCAGCGCCGTCTGGGTCGCTTGGTTCTCGCGCAGGACTTGGGCGAAGGTGTCATTGTCGGCCAGATAGAGATACCCGTAGCTTTGTAGCGGGACCTCGGGTACCTCTGGGTCGCTACCCATGAACTCTCTGAAATTCTTCACGAAATGGGCGCCGAACTGCGAGATGCGGATATTCACCTCGGCTGAGAATTGCTGGCGGATGCAGCTATTGGTTCGTGCGGTCGAGGAGAACTCGTAGGTCGGGTCGCGCTCGACGACAAGGACCCGGCCGTCGAAGTCCGGGTTCGCGGTCAACCACCAGGCGGCGGATGAGCCCATCATTGCGCCACCGATGATCACGACGTCGTAGGACGCGTGGTCCGGTGTCTCCGTGATCGGTTTCATTCGCTTCCCCCGTATTCTTTTTCCGCTGCTTCGGCCGAGACATACCCGCGCTCGATGTCCCGCTTCAGCGCCTCGGGTTCACGCTCAGCCGGCTCGCCGTATCCGGCGCCCCCGGGCAGCGCCAGCATCACCCGGCGCCCATAGGGAACATCCTGGCGCCCCTTGCCGCGCATGACCGTGCCGTCATCCAGCTCGAACGCGGTCTTGCCCCCTGGCTGCCCGCCCTCACGGCCCCGCGCCGGGTGGTGGACCCGGTCGAACATGGCGGAGAAGGCGAATTCATACCCCTCGGTCGCGCCGATCTCCATGTATTGGCCCAGGCCGCCACGCTGGCGCCCGGCGCCACCGGAATCCGGCCTCAGCTCCTTGCGCCAAATGATCACCGGGCCGGTATGCTCGGTCGCCTCGACAGGCATGGTCATGACACCCGACGGGAAGGCGGTGGCGTTCATGCCATCCAGCGCGGGCCGGGCGCCCGAGCCGCCGCAATTGAACATCAGCACCTCGGCGCGCCGCGCGTCTGGCGGCGCATTGCCCCCGCGGCGCGGCTGGAAGCTGAGCTGGAAATTGCAGAGCGAGCCACATCCCTCGGCTGGCACGAATCCCGGTACTGCTTTGTCGAGTGCGCCCATGACCGTGTCCGGGATCATGTGGCCGATGACATGGCGCAGCGCCACGGGGGCGGGGTGAGGGGCGTTCAGGATGCAGCCCTCTGGGGCGCTCACCTCGAAGGGCGCCAGCGAGGCCGCATTATTCGGGATCTCCGGCGCAATGGCGCATTTGAGCCCATAACAGGCATAAGCTTGCGTGTAGACCAGCGGGACATTGATGCCCTTGGGGTCGACGGGCGAGGTGCCAGTGAAGTCGGCGACGATCCGGTCTTCCTCGATATCCAGGCGCACCGCCAAGCGGATAGGGCTTGCATAACCGTCAATGGTCATGTCGTTCACGACCGTTTGACGGGGCAGGGCGGCGATCTGTTCGATCGTGGCGCGACGGGAATTCTCCAGGATGAAAGTGGAAATCTCCTCCAGCCCCGCCAGGTCAAATTCCTCCAGCATATCCACCAGCCGCCGGTGCCCGGTCTCGTTGCAGGCGGCCAGCGCATAGATGTCGCCCACCACCTGATCAGCTTCGCGCACATTGTTGCGGACGATCTTGACCAGATCCCAGTTTACTTCACTTGCACGCGTGAAATGCATGATCGGTATACATAATCCCTCTTCGTAGACCGAGTTCGCATCGGCCCCGAAGCCGCGCCCGCCAATATCGACCACATGGGCAGTACAGGCGAAATAGCCAACATGGGCGCTCTGGTGGAATGAGGGCGTGACGACCGTGATGTCGTGCAGATGCCCCGTCCCCATCCAGGGATCGTTGGTGATGTAGACATCCCCCGCGCGCATGGTGTCGGTGCCGATCTCGCGCATGAAATGCTTGACCGATTCCGCCATGGCGTTGACGTGCCCAGGCGTCCCGGTCACCGCCTGGGCCAACATCCGGCCCTGTAGGTCGTAGACCCCGGCCGACAAGTCCCCTGCCTCGCGCACCGAGGTCGAGAATGCCGTGCGCACGAGCGCCATTGCCTGCTCCTCGACCACCGAGATCAAGCGGTTCCACATGACCTGGAGTGCGACGGGGGAAAGGTCGGTCATTCCGCCGCCTCCTGCAGTTGGGTAACGCGCGTCACTTCGATGGTCCCATCCGCCCGCATCGCCGCGCTGAAGCCCTTTGGCACGACGACCGTCGTTTCGCTCTCGGTGATCATCGCGGGGCCCGTGATCTGCTGGCCGGGATCGACCGCCTCGCGCTCGGCGGTCGCCGCCGCGACCAACTCGCCCACGGCGGGGTCGAAGACCTCGCGCGCCGCGCCCTCGGGCATCGCGCCTGAAGCAACGTATGCCGCGACCTTCGCGATCTGGGGCAGGGGGCTAGTGGCCTTCACCGCCCAGCTTGTCACCTCGACATCGACCCCATCGACGATCCGGCCGAAAAAAGCGCTATAGGCCGTCTCGAACAGGGCAAGACACCGCTCGCCAGCCGGATCGGCCGCATCCTCTGGCGAGAAATCCACCGGGATCTCCCAGCCCTGGCCCACGTAGCGCATATAGGCCCGCGCCTCGTGAGCAATCTGGGCCGCCGGATCGCAGCCGCGCACGAAGGCGGTCGCCTCGTCGGCCAGCTCGGCCAGCACCTGCTTCGCGGCAGACGTGCTGTAGTCCGATAGCCGCATATAAGCGCTCCGCGTCGCCTCGAAGCTGAAGGGCGCACGCAGGAAACCGATGGCCGAGCCGACGCCCGCGCCCGGCGGTACCAAGAAACGGTCGACGCCGAGCTTCTGCGCCAGCCGGCCGGCATGCAGCGGCGCCGCGCCGCCAAAGGCGATCATCGTGAAGCCCGCCAAATCCTCGCCATTCTCGACCGCGTGGACCCGGGCGGCGTTGGCCATGTTCTCGTCCACCATCTCGGAAATACCGAAGGCCGCCGTCATGTGGTCGAGCGCCAGTGGGTCGCCCACATGCGTCTCTACCGCCGCGCCAGCCGCTTCCGCAGACAACGGAATCGTGCCACCGGCAAAATTGTCGGGGTCCAGCCGCCCCAGCACCAGGTCAGCATCCGTCACCGCCGGCCTTTCGCCGCCATGCTGGTAACAGGCCGGCCCGGGCTCGGAGCCCGCGCTTTCAGGCCCGACCCGGATCTGGCGCATGCCATCGACCGAGGCCAGCGATCCGCCGCCCGCCCCGATCTCGACCATGTCGATGACCGGGATCGAGATTGGCATGCCCGAGCCTTTCTTGAAACGGTAGGATCGCGCCACTTCGAAGACCCGCGCGGTCTTCGGGCTTTGATCCCGGATCATGCAGATCTTCGCCGTGGTCCCGCCCATATCGAACGAGAGCACCCGGTCCAACCCATAGCGCCGGGAAATGTCGGCGGCGAAGATCGCGCCACCGGCGGGACCGGATTCCACAAGGCGCACCGGAAACTGAGCCGCGCTCTCCAGCCCGATGATGCCGCCGCCCGAATGCATCAGCATCACCGGCGCGCTGGCCCCCATCTCCGCCAGCCGTCCGGTCAGGCGCTGCAAGTAGGCGCGCATCATCGGCTTCACATAGGCATTTGCGCAAACGGTGGTGAAGCGCTCGTATTCCCGCATCTGAGGCGAGACCTCGGAGGAGAGCGAGATGTCCACCCCCGCCAGCCGCGACTCCAACACCTCGCGCACCAGGCGTTCATGCGAGTCGTTTGCGTACGAATGCATCAGCCCCACCGCGACACTGTCATATCCGCCGTCGCGGATCACCTCTGCCATCGCCTCGACCTCTGCGTGGTCGAGCGGTTTCAAGACCTGCCCCTCGGCGCCAATCCGCTCATCCAGCACGTGGCGGTGGTTGCGTGCGATCAGCGGCTCGGGCAGGACCAGGTTGAGGTCGTATTGCTCGAACCGGCTTTCGGTCCGCATTTCGATCACGTCGCGGAAACCTTTGGTGGTGATCAGCGCGGTCCGGGCCCCGCGCCGCTCAATAAGGGCGTTGGTCGCCAGCGTCGTGCCGTGGATGATCAGCGTGACGTCGGCGGGTTTGCGTCCCGCCGCATCGCAGACCTTGGCGATGCCGTCCAGGATAGCGTCCTCAGGGCGGTCGGGCGTGGTCAGCACCTTGACGGAGTGCAGATCGTCGCCGGCCTCCAGCACCACATCGGTGAAGGTGCCGCCGATATCGACCCCCAGCCTGACCGCCTGATCCACCGTTCTCTCCCTTCCCGGCTGTGCGACCGGCCGATTGAGCACTGGCCGATAAAGCACCGCGCGCCCACGCTGGGCAAGCCCATTAACCGGTCCCGGTAGGCATATCGCAAGATTTGCAACCGATCCTATGCCGCTCACAGTTTAGGAGCGTGCCGATGTCGACGATTCCCGAAGTACTGCGCAGGATGGTTACCCCGTTCATGACCGGCGTGGCGGTCGCCTCGGCGACACTGATCAGCGGCCTGGCCTCGATCGTTGCATTCGCTACGGCGGCGGGGCTGTTTGGGATCGTCAGCCACCGCGCCGCCACGCGGCTCGAGGCACGCGTGCCGACCCGACGCGACTAACCCGTTTCGTTTGCGATCAGGTCTTTGTAGAGGGTGCGGATTCGCAAGGTGACCGGGCCCGGCACCACCGCCATCCGGCGCCCATCGATCTTGGCCACTGGGGTTTGCGCGCCGAACGTGCCGGTGATGAAGGCCTCGTCCGCCCCATAGGTCTCGACCAGCGAGAAATTCTTCTCGAAAACCGGAATGCCGCGCGCGCGGCAAAGCCCGATCACGTTGGCTCGGGTGATCCCCGGCATGCAGTAGTCACCAGTCGAAGTCCAAACCTCGCCTCTGCGCACGATAAAGAAGTTGCACGAGTTCGTCGTGTTGACCCAACCATGAGGGTCCAGCATCAGCGCCTCGTCCGCGCCTGCTTTCTGCGCGTGAATCCCGGCCAGGATGCAGTTCAGCTTTGAATGCGAGTTCAGCTTCGGGTCCTGGGTCAGCGGCAGGCCGCGATGCTGGGGCACGGTATGCAACCGGATGCCGCGCCGGAACGTCTCTTCCGAAGGCGCGGAATGCTCCATGATGATCACGATGGTGGGCCCCGATTTCGATAGCCGCGGGTCTTGGAACGGCTTCGCCTTGACCCCCCGGGTCACCATCAGCCGCGCATGAACATGCTCGGTCATGCCATTGGCCTCGGCCGTCGCGTCAAGCGCCCTGGCCAGGCCCGCGCGGTCCATGCCGATATCCAGGTCGATCGCCTTCGCCGCCTCGAACAACCGGTCGAGATGCACCTCCAGGAATGCCCATTTGCCATTGTAAAGCCGGATCCCTTCCCAGACTCCGTCTCCCAGCAGGAACCCGGAGTCGTAGACCGAAACCTTGGCCTGATCGCGCGGCACGATCTCGCCATTCACATAGATCTTCAGATCCGCGTTGCGGGCATCCGCTTCGGCGTCGTGGGTCGAGACGTCAGATGTTTCGGACATGGTGCACGTACCTAATAGCCTTTGCTGCGATCAACCAGCCCCTCGGGCGCCTCGCCGCGCTCGACCCGCTGGATATTGGCCGCGACCCAATCGGCGATCCGGTCGGGGTCGGACTCGCTCGCCACATGGGGGGTCAGCATGATCTTCGGGTGGCCCCAGAACGGATGGTCCTGGGGCAGGGGCTCCACGGCCATCACGTCCAGCGCCGCTAGCGCGGGGCGCCCCTTGTCGAGCGCCGCGATCAGGTCGTCCTCGCCCAAATGCCCGCCGCGGCCGAGCTGAATCAGGATCGCATCTTCGCGCATGCTCGCAAAAAAGCCGGCATTCAGGATGCCACGCGTGGTCTCGGTCAGCGGCAGGACGTTGATGACCGCCCGAGCCTCGCCGGTGATCCGTGCCAGTCCGGCCTCACCCGCCACGACCTCCACTTCGCCGTCCCGCCGGGGGCTGCCGGCCAGCGCCGTGACCGGAAATCCCATCGTCGTCAGCACGTCGGCGATGGTCTTGCCCATCGCGCCATAGCCGAGCAGGCCAACGTGGAAATCCGCCGGGGTCGCGAGGTTGATCACCGTCCAGTCCCGCGCCGCCTGCAGGCCAGGATAGTCCCACATCCGCCGGTGCCAGCCGGTCACAAAGTAGGCGGCAAACGCGGCCATCATCCGCGCCTGTTCTGGGTTGATCACCCGCGTCAGTGCGATGTTCTCGCGCAGGCCCGGATGGGCCAGCAACGCATCGACACCCGCGCCAGCACCATGAACGACGGCCAGGTTGGGATAGGGGCCGAAGGCATCAGGTCCAGGACTGAAAGCAATGGCATGGCGAATACCTTTGGGCTCGCTCACCTCTTCCGGCCGCAGCAAGTTGATCCAGGGATGGTGCGCCCGAAAGCCACCGCCCCACATCCCGATAATGTCGTAGCGCTGGCAGAGGCAGACCACATCGATATTCTTCATCGAACCTACCCAAATCAGCCTCGCGGCGGCGCCAGGCGCGGCGCATCGCCGACCGAGACCGGCCCGATCCAGATCTTGCCGTCGGCAAACGTCAAGGTCGCGTCCAGCTCCTTGTTGTCCCCGCCCAGCAGCGCGACCACCTCCAGCGCCGTGATCAGGCCCTTCGCCAGATCGCGCCCGATCATGCCGGACCGGCGGGCCATCTCGATGATATCGCGCCAGTGGCGCATGGTCAGGTCCAGTGCTCCCTCCGGATAGCCCTTCGCGTCGACCTCGATCCGGCCCTTGGCCACCATGCGCATCCGGCCCCATTGGAATCCGGCGCTGCGCACCAGCATTTCGCGCAACGCCAGGCGGCCCTCCTCGATCAGATAGCGGTCCAGTGGCGCATCGAAGACGGCGGCGCCGTCGAAGGTCATGCGCTCCAGATTTCTGCCCGCCAACCCGGTCGGATCGATCCGACGCATCAGCGGTTGGGGCAGAACGAGCTTCTCGGCGGTGAAGTCGATCTCGTAGCCGTCATCATTCACCCGCTCGGCGATATCGGCCTCCACCGAGCCTGCCTTGGCATTCCAGCCCGAGCGTGCCTTGACGTTCAGACGGCCGGTCTTGGCGCGTGCATGGACCAAGGCCAGCGAGGCACCGGGCCGCAGCTCCAGCTCGGCCTCCATCAGGTCCGATGTCACCGCAGTCCGCTCGCCGGGGACTGCCACGGACTGCTCGTTCGGGAAGGTTACATCCCACCAGACCGGCTGGAACGCAGCGCTCTCAATCGTTAGCCAGGGCGCGGTCCAGGCCCAGCCGGTCCTCGGATCGGACAGTTGAATCCCGGTGATCTGGCGGTTGAGCCGCAGCGGAAAGCCGGTCAGACTGATCCTCTCGTGCTCGGCCTGCCATCCGGTACGCGCGCGGTCAGCGAACCAGGCATCCAGCGCCGCCTCTTGGCCACGGGCAAGCGCGAACCACCAGCCGGTCCAGGCCAGTCCACCTAGCAGCAGGGCGCCGAACAGCCAATTGGCAGTGCGCATCATCGGTTCCAATTCCTTTCACCCATGATTGGTTTGCGTGGGCTTGGGTTGGGCGGCAGGGCGCGTTATAGGACACGGCCAATGGGGACGCCACACGCTCGTTCACCGAATCCGACCGACGGGTTCTGGGTTTTCGCCTACGGTTCGCTGATGTGGAGGCCGGGGTTTGCTGCGGCCGAGATCCGCAAAGCCCGGCTCGATGGCTATAAGCGTGCCTTCGCGCTTAGTTCCTTGCACTACCGGGGCAACGAAGCATTTCCGGGGCTGGTCCTGGGTCTGGACTGGGATCCGGCCGTCCATTGCAAGGGCATGGCGCTTCGGGTGAGCCACGATCAGGCGCACGAGGTGCGGCACTATCTGGCCGAGCGGGAACTGGTCTCGCGGGCTTATTTCGAGGTGCGCCACCCGGTGACCCTGCTTTGCCCAGGCGGCGGCGCCGGCCCCGGCGAGGGCGCGCGTGTCGAGGCGATCTGCTACATTCTGGACCGCACCCATCCGCAATATTCCGGCGGCATGTCGCTGGAGGATCAGGCTGCGATCATCTGCCGTGCCGAGGGATCGACCGGCACGAACCGGGACTATCTGTTCAATACGGCGGTGCATTTGCGCGAATTGGAAATCGAGGAGCCCGACCTTGCCACCCTCGAGGCGATGGTCCAGCGAAAGCCTTGAATAAAATGCCCCGCCCGGTCGGGGCCGGGCGGGGCGGTTCTTGCTGCTCGGGTTGCCTGTCGTTATTGCCTTATCTTGCCGCGTGCTCGGCTAGGTGCTGCGAGACCACCGAGAACCACTCGCCGGATCCGCGCATCTCGCGAAGCCCCTTGTTGATCAGGGACAGGTAGGTCCGACCGTAAGGATTCGACTTGGCGCTAAGCGCATGCAGCGTCTGGATCGACGAGAGCTCTGGGATCTCGGCCACCTTGGTCGAGAGATCCTGCTTCTGGATCTCGTCCTCGCCCAGGAGCACGTTGATCGAGACGACGTCCACCTCGTCCTTCATCAGCATCTCGAAACAATCCGCGGGCGTGGCGGGCTGTTTCATGGTGATGTTCGGCTCCTTCAGGTCTTGTTGTTCCAGGTCGAAGGTGAAATAGCCGCGCGGACGGCAGATGGTTTTGCCCATCAGACTGGTATAGTCAGCGGCGCTGGTGAACGGTTCGCCCTGGCGGGTGTAGAAGCCGATCACCACCTCGTAGAAGCCGTGCGAGAAGTCGAACTCGTTGCAACGCATCTGCATCGGTTCGGACAGTTTATCGATCTTCGAGCAGTCGGGTTTGTACCAGGGGAAGCCTAGGTCGAAGCCGCCATTGCGCAGCAGGACATTCAGATGCGGTCCCCAATCGTTGACAAAGGTCACCTGATAGTCGCGGGTCGAGTCGGCCCGGTGCATCGCACGATTGATCAGATCGGTGATCATGCCGCCTTCGCGTAGGTCCTCGTCCGTGAAGGGCGCGAAACCCGATCCAGTCAGAAACCGGATCGTCGGCTGAAACTCGCGCACCGTCGCCGCGCTACCCGAAACAGCGGAAGGATCGACCGATGCCACCTGGACATCACCTTGTGCCGGGGTCACAGCGTTGGCCAAGCCGGGGGCCAGGCCTTGCGCGGCCAAAGCATCGATCTTGCTGGCGGGGCCCCTCCCATCGGTACAGGGAATGAACAACTGCTCACCAATCTCGATTAGGGCCGGACGCCTGACCACATCACGGTTGGCACTGAAGATCAGCTGGTAGTTTCCGGAATCCCCATAATGGGCGGCCGCTATCTCGCGCAGGGTGTCCCCTTTGACTACCGAGTAAATTCCGCCGCATTTTAGGGTCGCCTCGGCCGCGATTGTCGGTGTCGGTAGGGCGACGCCCGCCGCCAGTCCCAAGACCGCCAATGCCGCCTTCCAATTGAAGCGCTTTCTCATGCTCCACTCCTTTGCGTCGAATTCGGCACCTGTCTGCTTCATGTGTAACTTGATGATTTTCACAGATCACACGGTAGCAGAACGAAATTTATTCTATCAGAACATGTGTGGCTGAGATGCCTATAACGGGAATTTCAATGCAGAATTCACGTCTCCAGCGCGAATAATCGTGCTGGTTCAGTGGTTGTTTCTCGCTAGGGTTGCGGGCTTGGAGGCCGCTCGCGCCGTGGGGGAAAGGCCCGGGGGAAAGGCCCAGGGGAAAGGCCCAGGGGAAAGGCCCGGGGGAAAGGCGCCGGGGACAGGCGTGGAGGAAGGAGCGCGCGCCTCACTCGGCGCGCGACAGTTCTAGGGTCATTCCCTCGGCGCCGGATACGTGCATGACGTCGCCCGCGGTGGGCTCGGGCGTGCCATGGGCCAGGCGGGCGCGCCAGCGCACCCCATCAACCTCGACCCAGCCAACACCCGCGCTGAAGGGCGCCGAGATCACCGCTTCGCGCCCGACCACTGCCGCCGAACGCTGGTTCAGGCCGGACTCCAGCGACGGATCCTTGCGGTTGCGGACATAGTAGTAGCCTGCAGCCGTGTAGAGGATCGCGGTCAGGGCGAAGATCAGAATCTGCGTGCTGCCCGACATCTCGGGCACCGCCCAGAGCGCAATGCCAACCGTCGCCGCCGCCATGCCCAGCCACAGCATGAAGTAGGTGAAGGTGACAATCTCGATCGCGCCCAGCGCCAGGGCAAGAGCGATCCACCACCAGGCGGAGGCGCCGTCTAGGAAAGCGAACAGGTCGAACTCCATCATCACACCTCCTCGTTCACGACGCGGGCTTCTGAGTGATGGTCTTGGTCAGCTCGGCGACGCCGGCGACGGCGCCGGCAATTCCGGCGGCTTCGACCGGCAGCAGCACCGTTTTCGAATTGGGCGAGGCTGCGATGTCGCGCAGGCTCTCCACATATTTCTGTGCGACGAAATAGTTCACCGCCTGGATGTTGCCTGCCGCGATCGCATCCGAGACCATTTGGGTCGCCTTGGCTTCGGCCTGGGCCGCGCGCTCGCGCGCCTCGGCGTCCAGGAAGGCGGCTTGGCGCCGGCCTTCGGCCTCGCGGATCTGGCTCTCGCGAATTCCCTCGGCGCTGAGGATCGCAGATTGCTTTTCGCCCTCGGCCTGCAGAATGTCGGCGCGCTTCTCACGCTCGGCCTTCATCTGCTTGCCCATCGCCTCGACGATGTCGTGCGGCGGACGCAGGTCTTTGATCTCAACCCGGGTCACCTTGACGCCCCAGGGATGCGCTGCGTCGTCGATCACCTGCAACAGTTTCGAATTGATCATGTCCCGGTTCGACAACACATCGTCCAGGTCCATGGCGCCGATCACGGTACGAATGTTGGTCGCCGACAGGTTTTGCAGGGCGCGTTCAAGCTGGCGCACTTCATAAGCCGACTGCGCCGCATCGATCACCTGGTAGAAGGCCACCGCGTCCGCGTGAACCATGGCATTGTCGCGGGTGATGACCTCCTGGCCCTCGATATCGAGGACCGTCTCCATCATATTGATCTTCGCGCCGACGGAGTCGACCAGCGGCACCATGAAGCGCAATCCGGGATTCAGTGTTCGAGTGTATCGGCCGAACCGCTCGACGGTCCAATTCTCGCCTTGGGGCACCGTGCGTACGGCACGGGCGACGATGATAATGGCGAAGATCGCCAAGAGGATGAGCGCAATGCCAAAAACATCGAACATGCTTCTTCCTTTCCTAAAACCAGCCTAAATGAACGCGCCGTTCGTGCGGCGCGGATGTTTTCCCGAAGAGTTAATTTACACATCGGGATTGTGCGAAAGGATTTCCAGAGGGGCTGGAATTTCACGGATTCGTGAGTCCCCCATGCAACAGGCTTAAAATTGAGACCCGTCCGCCCTACATACCCAGCAGATTTCGTATGGGATGGAAACTAACGGGGATTATCCAATGAAAGCAAAGTCTTTGCGTGCGGCGCTGATATTGTCGTTGGCGCTTTTCGCACTCGTGCCCGCGGTCGCGCCGACGATCGCCGGAGCGTCGGCGGCGGCATCAGTACTGCCGTCATTCTCGGGGTTGGTGAAGAAGGCACAGCCGGCGGTCGTAACCGTGAAGGTCGAAAGCGCCGGCACCTCGGCGCCCGCCACGCGCGGCAAGCCGCTGCCGGACGATCCAGCACTTCGCGACTTCATGGAGCGATTCTTCGGTCGTGGCTTCGGCGGCGAAGGCCGCCAACCGCAGCAGCGCCAGCGCCGGGCCCAAGGCCTGGGCTCTGGCTTCATCATCGATGCCTCGGGTCTGATCGTGACCAACAATCACGTGATCGACGGCGCCGATGTCATCACCATCGTGCTGCAAAACGGTGATGAACTTGAAGGCACTCTGGTCGGTCACGACGAAAAGACCGATCTGGCGGTGATCCGGGTCTCGACCAACCAAGCGCTGCCGACCGTGCCCTGGGGCGACTCGGATGCGGTCGAGGTCGGCGACTGGGCGATCGCCATCGGCAACCCGTTCGGACTGGGTAGCTCGGTCTCGGCCGGCATTGTCTCAGCCCGGGGCCGCGATATTCGGTCCGGACCTTATGACGACTTCATCCAGGTCGACGCGGCGATCAACCGGGGCAACTCCGGCGGCCCGCTGTTCGATCAGGAAGGCAACGTGATCGGCGTCAACACCGCGATCTATTCGCCCTCGGGCGGCAATGTGGGCATCGGCTTCGCGATTCCATCGAACCAGGCGCGCGAGGTCGTCACCGACCTGATTGACGGCGGCAGGGTCGAACGCGGCTGGCTGGGCGTCAGCATCCAGCCGGTGACAAATGAGATCGCCGAAAGCCTGGGCCTCGCGGCCACCGAAGGCGCCCTGATCGCGCGGGTGACCGAGGACAGCCCAGCTGAAGAGGCGGGGCTAAAGACCGGCGATGTTATCCTCGCCTTTGGAGACGAGCCGGTCGAGACGCTGCGCCATCTGACCCGCGCGGTCGCCGCCGCTGATCCCGGGACCGCGACCTCGGTCACCATATGGCGCGGCGGAGCAGCGCAAGAACTGGCGCTAACCACCGGCCGGAGGCCGGGCGAGCGTCAGGCTGCGGCGGCCCTGCCGGCTCCGGCGCCCACGAGCTCGGAGCTCGCGGCCTTGGGCCTGACCGTCATGCCCGCCGAGCAGGGGCTGGCGGTCGCAGAGGTTGACCCATCAAGTGACGCGGCGAGCAAAGGCGTCCGCCCCGGCGATGTTATTGTTTCCGCCAACCAGGAACCGATCGACAGTGTCGGAGCGTTGGAGAACGTGGTGGCGCAGGCGCGCGAGCAGGACCGCAAATCGGTTTTGCTGCTGGTCGCCCGCGATGGTGGCCAGCACTTTGTGACCGTGGGTTTGGGTCAAGCGTAACCCCGCGCCGATGTTCCGGCCTTGTGCCGGGGGCTCGGCGTGCGGAGTTCCATCAGGTCAATCAATGCTCCGGCCTCTGGCCGGGGCATCGCGCTTATTGCCTTGCCGCCCCGCATGCGGGGCGGCATTTTGTTTGCGCATTCTGAAAAGGAGCGATCATGCCGAAGCTGCTCGCCACCATTGCATTCGCCATCTTGTTGGCAATGCCCCTGCCGCTCGCCGCGGAAACGGCAACCTTGACAGTCACCGGCCACGGCACCGCCAGCGCGGTCCCCGATACCGGCCACATCCGTGCCGGGGTCGAGACCGCGGGCAAGACGGCCGCCGATGCTCTCGCCGCCAACAATGCGCTGGCCGCCCGCGTGATCGCGACCCTCAAGGAAGGCGGGGTCGAGGCGCGTGACATCCAGACCGGAACTTTGCGGATCAATCCGCAGTATCAACGCCAGACCAGTGGGCAGCTCCAGGCGCCGGCGATCATCGGCTATCAAGTGGTCAACGAGGTGATGGTGACGATCCGGGCGCTTGAAGATCTCGGCGCGGTCCTCGACAAGGTTGTGCGCTCCGGCGCCAACCGCATCAACGGTATCGGCTTTGGGCTCGAGGACGACCAACCGGTCCGAGACGAAGCCCGCCGCGCCGCCGTTGCCGATGCCAGACGGGTGGCAGCATTGCATGCGGAAGCGGCCGGGGTTTCGCTAAAGCGGATCCTCTCGATCACCGTTGGCGGCGGGCGCCGCCCTGGCCCTGTCCCTCAGGTCCAGATGCGCATGGCCGCCGAGGCAGTACCGATCGAGACAGGCGAGCAAGCGCTCGGCGCCTCGGTCACCATCGTCTGGGAAATCGAGTAGGGCGGGATTTTCCCGCCAAGGGGCCGGACCCGCTATCCCGGCGCCCGGAACGCGTCAAATGCGCCGCCATCGACCTTGACGCCCAAACCGGCATTCAATCGGTTCGTCGCGTTGAAGATCGCGACGATCTGGGCGGTTTCCAGAATCTCGGCTTCGGCAAGACCTGCATCTCGCAGCCCGTCCAAATCCGCCTCGCTTGCCAATCCAGGGTCGACGGTTAGCCCGGACGCAAACTCCGCCAGCGCGCGCTCGCGCCCGGAAAGCTCGGCCCGGCGCCAATTGGCCAGCAGAACATCGACCGTGCGCTTCTCCATCCCATGCGCCTGCAGGGCGCCGGCATGGGTGATGATGCAGGCCTCGCATCGGTTCTCGAGGCTGACGACCAGCGAGACCAATTCGCGTTCCTGACCGCTCAGCAAGCAATCGTCGCTGCGCATCAGCCGGTTCACATAGCCCTGGAACAACGCCAGCCGCTCGGGCTCGAAAGGCATTTTCAGGAATTCGCGCACATAGCCAAGGCGGGCCTTGGACTCTTCCCACATGGCTGCGATGGCCGGGGCCGGGTCGGTGACGTTGGATAGACGCAGCCACGAGGCGCGGTCGCAGTGTTTGGTCATGGATGGCTCCTGATGTAGGGCGGGGTTCATCCCGCCATATCAGTCGCCAATGGCGGGGTTAACCCCGCTCTACCGCCTCAACCGCACTTCGAATGCCCACAATCCAGGCAAACTTCGCAGCCCTCTCGCAACTGGGTGTTGTAGCTGCCGCAGGCCGGACAGGTTGCTGGCGTGGCGCGGGATTCTCCCACGGCCACCGCCTCGGCGGCCGGGTCGCTGGGCAGTCCCATTCCCTCGCCCTCGATGAAGCCGATCTCTATCAGGTGACGCTCGATCACCCCGCCGATCGCGGCGAGGATCGATGGCACGTAGCGTCCCTTCATCCATGCGCCGCCGCGCGGGTCGAAGACCGCCTTCAACTCTTCAACCACGAAGCTCACATCACCGCCCCGGCGGAACACCGCCGAGATCATCCGGGTCAGCGCCACGGTCCAGGCGTAGTGCTCCATGTTCTTCGAGTTGATGAAGATCTCGAAGGGCCGCTGGCGACCACCGACAATCACGTCGTTCATCGTCACGTAGATCGCATGCGGGCTGTCCGGCCATTTCAGCTTGTAGGTCTGACCCATCAGGGTTTCGGGCCGCTCCAGCGGCTCGGCGATATAGACCACGTCGCCCGGGTGGTTGGGTGCTCGGCCAGCGGGCAGCGCCTCGACCTTCTCGGCGTCGGCGGGCTCGCTGACCGTCAGGACGGACCCGGTTACATCGTTCGGCCGGTAGGTGGTGCAGCCCTTACAGCCCGTCCGGTACGCCAGGGCATAGACATCCTTGAAGGCCTCGAAGGAAATGTCGGCAGGCACGTTGATGGTCTTCGAGATCGAGCTGTCTACATGCTTTTGCGCCTCGGCCTGCATCCGAACATGGTCGGTGGGCGCCAAGGTCTGAGCGTTGACGAAATGCGCGGGCAGCTCGGCGTCGTCCCCCAATTTCTCGCGGAATTTCGCCACCGCGTAGTCCACCACCTCCTCCTCGGTGCGTGAGCCGTCGGGCATCAGCACCTTGCGGGTATAGGAGTGGGCAAAGACCGGTTCGATTCCCGACGAGACGTTGCCCGCGAAAAGCGAGATCGTGCCTGTGGGCGCGATCGAGGTCAGCAGCGCGTTGCGGATGCCGTGCTCGGCGATCCCATCACGGATGTCCTGGGGCAGGGAGGCGACTACCTCGCCCTTCAGGTATTCCTCGCAATCGAACAGGGGGAACGGCCCTTTCTCGCCCGCCAGTGCCACCGAGGCCCAGTAGGCGGCGTGTTGCACCGCTTCCATCCAACGCCCGGTCTGCGCCACCGCCTCGTCCGAGCTATAGGTCAGCCCCAGCATCGCCAGCGCGTCGGCCAGCCCGGTGACGCCGAGCCCGATCCGCCGCTTGGCCTTGGCTTCGGCGCGTTGCGCGTCCAACGGGAAGCGCGAAACATCGACCACGTTGTCCATCATCCGCACGGCGGTGGTAACGAGGCGTGCAAGCTCGTCCTCGTCCACCCGCGCGCCATCCTCGAACGGATCACGCACGAGCGCCGCCAGGTTGATCGAGCCCAACAGGCAGGCGCCATAGGGGGGCAGGGGCTGTTCGCCGCAAGGATTGGTCGCGCTGATCGTCTCGGCGTAATGCAGGTTGTTCGCCCGGTTCACCCGGTCGATGAAGATCACACCCGGCTCGGCATAATCGTAGGTCGCCTGCATGATCCGGTTCCACAGATCACGCGCCTCGACCGTGCGGTAGACCCGGCCGTCGAATTGCAGATCCCAGGGCCCGTCCGCCTCGATGGCCTCCATGAAGGCGTCGCTGGCCAAGACCGAGAGGTTGAACATTCGCAAGCGGCCCGGGTCGCGCTTGGCCTCGATGAATTCCTCGATATCCGGGTGGTCGCAGGCCAGCGTCGCCATCATCGCGCCGCGCCGCGAGCCCGCCGACATGATGGTGCGGCACATCGCGTCCCAGACATCCATGAAGCTGAGCGGGCCCGAGGCATCGGCGCCGATGCCCGAGACCGGCGCCCCCTTCGGCCGGATGGTGGAGAAGTCAAACCCGATCCCGCCACCCTGCTGCATGGTCAGGGCGCCTTCCTTCAGCATCTCGAAGATGCCTTCCAGGCTGTCTGGGATCGTGCCCATGACGAAGCAGTTGAAAAGCGTGACCGCGCGGCCGGTACCGGCGCCCGAGAGGATCCGCCCGGCCGGCAAATAACGGAAGCCTTCCAACGCTTCGTAGAACCGGGCCTCCCAAGCCTCGCGCTCACCCTCGGCCTCCGCCGCGGCCAGGGCGCGCGCGACCCGGCGCCAGGTGTCCTCGACCGTCTGGTCGCGTACCCCGCCGTCCGGCGTTTTCAGCCGGTATTTCATATCCCAGATCTGTTCCGAGATCGGGGCGGCGAAAGCGGTCATGGAAAGCCTCTTGCACGCGCTCGCGAGGGGCGAACATTAAATGAACATCTTGCCGTAATTACCGGTGAAGTCAAGAAACATGGACGACGACCGGGCCGTATCGCTTGATCGCTGGGCGCCCAAGTGGACGTCATCAATTTCGGCGCCCGCCGTTAACCAAACTTTTTAGCGAATCGTTGTTCCCTTCAGCCGGGCTCAATAGAGTCCGCGGCGCTGTAGGGAGGTCAACCTTGCCCGGGGGGGCCTGGCAAAGCATGCGCTGGTTCGCAGGCGCGGTGCCGGTATTGGTCGGCGTCGTGCTTGGTGCAATGTGCGTGCAACCCGCCTCCGCCGAGGTGCCCCTGCCGCCCAAGCGGCCCAGCCTCAATCTCTTCGGCATGACCGGGCTGATCGACACGCCCACCGCTGAGATGCAGCCCGACGCGCAGATCTCGGCGACGTCGGGCTATTTCGGCGGCTATCTGCGGAACACGGTCGCCTTCCAGATCACGCCGTGGCTCGAGGGGGCTTTCCGATACTCGGTCCTGGAAAAGATGCTGCCCGCGCCCGGAGAGAGGACGCTCTACGACCGCAGCTTCGACCTGAAACTGCGGCTCGTCGAGGAAAGCGACCATTGGCCCGCGGCCGTCTTCGGCCTGCAGGATTTTCTCGGCACCGGCGTCTATTCGGGCGAGTATTTCGCCGCCACCAAGACCCTGCTTGAGGGCGATCTCAAAGTCACCGGCGGCCTTGGCTGGGGCCGGTTCGGCGGCAATTTGGGACTGGACAATCCACTCTGTCGCAGTGGCAACCGGTTCTGCGACCGCAGTGGAACCGCCGGCACCGGTGGCACGGTCGATGCGGGGCAGTTCTTTTCGGGCCGCGATCTTGGCCTCTTTGGCGGCCTCGAATGGCAAACGCCGATCGGCGGCTTGGCGCTCAAGGCCGAGTACAGCGACGACGAATACCGCCGCGAGCGCAATCCGGGCGACTTCGACCCGGACCTGCCGTTCAATGTCGGCCTGGAATACCGGCCCAGGCGTGGCATCGAGCTCGGTGCCTACTACATGTATGGCTCGGAATTCGGGCTTCGGCTCAGCCTCAGCGGAAATCCGTTCCAGCCCTTGGCCGAGGTCGATGGCGAAGCCGCGCCAAGCCCGATCGTCGCCGGGCCCCAGCCTGCGGATGACGGAGCGCTCTTCGGAAAGATCGTCGATTTGACCGAAGGCGGGCCAGTCACCAGCCCGTTCAGCGAAGACCGCATCACGGCGGTCACCATCGAGACCGACTCTGCGGGCCTGCGCTGGGCACGCGCGACCCTCCCCGCCTCCGCCGGTTACGATTGTCCGGACGCCCAGGCGGCCGCGGTAGACGCACAATTCGGCGTGGTGGACGCGGTCAGTTTCCGTCACCCGGACGGCACGTTGGTCTGCACGGTTGCGCTGCGCCCGGCGGCGCAGCAGGCGATGCGTCAGGCGGTGCGTGCCCAGGCGGTGCATCCAACCGATTGGCACGGTGACGAGGTCCAGCACCGCGCGGCGGTCGATGTCTTGGTCGCCGCGCTGGACGCTGATCGGATCGGCCTGCTCGGCATTTCGCTCGAGCCAACCCGGGTCACGGTCTATATCGAGAACGCCAAATTCCGCGCCATGCCGCGCGCCATCGGGCGCACCGCCCGCGCGTTGGCCGCCACAATGCCCGCCTCGGTCGAGCAATTCGAGATTGTGCCGGTCGAGGGCAGCCTGCCCGTCGCCAGCGTGACTCTTGTGCGTTCGGACCTCGAAGACACGGTCGAGCGCCCGGACGCGGCCCGCGCTGTGTGGCTCTCGGCCGCGGTCGACGAGGCGGCTCCGTTCACATGGCACCGGACCGAGCACAGGCTGGACCAGTTTCCGCGTGCCACCTGGTCGATCAATCCGGCCCTGCCGGTCAATCTTTTCGACCCCGACAGTCCGGTGCGCTTCGACCTCTCGGTTGTCGCCAATGGCGGGGTCGAGGTGTTGCCCGGGCTCAGCCTCAACGGCGCGGTGCAAAAGCGCATCGCCGGCACGCTGGACGAGAACGACGCCAACAACGACTCGGACCTTCCCCGCGTGCGCTCGGATATTGCGCGCTACCAATCCCAGGGCGACCCGGCCATCGCGCGCCTGACCAGCGACTATGTGACCAAGCTCGACCGCGATCTCTATGGCCGAGTGTCGGCGGGCCTCCTGGAGCGCATGTTCGGCGGCGCCAGTGCCGAACTGCTGTGGAAGCCGGTCTCGCAAAATTAGGGTGTGGGCGGTGAGATCAACTATGTGCGCCAGCGCGACTTCGACCAACTTCTCGGCTTCCAGGACTATGAGGTGATCACCGGCCATGCGAGCCTTTATTGGGACACCGGCTGGAAGGGTTTCTCGACTCAGATCGACGCGGGCCGCTATCTGGCGGGCGATTGGGGCGGCACGTTCAGCCTGAAGCGCCGATTTGCTAATGGATGGGAGGTGGGTGGCTTTTTCACCCTGACCGAGGTGCCGTTCAACGAATTCGGCGAAGGCAGCTTCGACAAGGGCCTGTTCCTGACCATCCCGTTCAATTGGTTCCTGCCGTATGAGCGCCGGTCCGAATTCTCGACCGTGCTGCGTCCGCTGACCCGCGACGGGGGCCAGCGCCTGAATGTGGCCAACCGGCTCTACCCGATTGTCGAGGATCAGGATCGAAGCGGCCTTCGCGCGACCTGGCAGGACTTCTGGGAATGAGGGCGCGCGTTATATCCATTGTGGCCGCACTGGCGCTTGCCGCCTGTTCCAGCTCAGGCGGCAACGATTTCCAGCGGATCGGCGCGCTCGCCAAGGGCCTACTGACGGCCGCCGAGGATCCGACGCCCGCGGTGCAACTTACTCGGGCCGAGCTCGACCAAATCCCGTCGGCGACCATCGCGCTCTCGTTCGGTGATGGCCCGCGCAGCTACCTTGTGCCGCTTACCGACAATGGCGGGTACTTGACTTATCTCGACGCCGCCGGGCACGGCCTGGTCATGTTCGGCGGTGCCGTCACCGGGACGCAGGCCTCTGGCAAGGATCTGGAGGGGGTGCTGCACGACCCGCGCGACCCCATCGCGCGCGCCGCACCGCTGGTAGCCTGGCCGGGCCGGATCGACCGGCAATACCAGTTCACGGTTCGAGACAACGGGGCGTACGAGGTCACGCTGGCTTGCGTCTTCGACCGGGTCGCCGCCGAGACGGTCGAGATCGTCGAGATAGATTTCGATCTGGTCCGTATCGCCGAGACCTGCACCAATGCGCGCCGACAAGTGGTCAACACCTATTGGGTCGACGCGGACACCGGGCTCATCTGGAAATCCGCCCAATGGCTGGGGCCGGACCTGGGCCATGTGACCATCGAGATCATCCGGCCTTACAGCGGATAGGGCGCGTCCTCGATATCTCTCAATGTCCCGGGCTTGACCCGGGACCTCGATTTGCGTCTTGGTGCGTTGGGACCACGGCTCATTTCCGGGGCATAGGCGCAATCAGCGCGCCTTCCACCCGCTCAACAGCATCTGCCCCGCCAGCATCCAGTGCAGGTCCAGATCGACGAACCCCGCCTCGCGCAGCCAGTCCACGTGCTCGGTCAGGCGCGAGGGTTTGTCCACCGGGTCCGGCGCCTCGGCATGGAAGTGGTTCCATCCGGCATCGCGGAAGGCGACAAAGCCGTCCTTAGCGCCGTCGATCTCGGCCGAGCGGCGCTTTGCTTCCTGATCCCACATGCCCGCAGCGATCGCCTGGCCCGTGCGGGTCGCTGGTTCGACCAAGTCGGCCAGCGCGAAAACGCCGCCGGGCGCCAGGGCGCCATGGATATCGGTGAATAGCGTTCGCTTTTCCGGCCCATCCAGGTGATGCACGGCCAGTGACGAGACCACGGCCCGGAGCGGCTGGTCGAACCGGCGCCACGACTGGTCTGCAATGTCGATCTCGCGCGTCACCAGATGCCCGGGCGCGGGCGCCCGGGCGCGGGTTGCTGCCAGCATCGAGGCGGAGCCGTCATAGGCATGGACTGTGATTCCCGGCAGCGCCTGTTGGATCGCCGCTGTCAACAAGCCCTCTCCGCAGCAAATCTCCAGCACGTCGCCATCGCCGGGTGCCGCGCAAACCAGTTCGACCATGACCCCGATCTGCCGCTCGCGCTCGGGTACCGCGACCTGTGATAGCGCGCGGTAAAGCGCGCTTTCATCCTCGGTCCAGGTATCAACGCTCAATCGCCTATCTCCCGGTTAAGATCTCGGTATCACCTAGGGTGAGTGCACAGCACTCACTCTTAATGCCGTTGCGCGCGAAGCGAAACGAGCGCACGCCATCCGTAACCAAATGGTAAATCATAAAAAAGTTTCGAATGGAATCAATGCGTTCAACAGAATCTCACATGTGAGACACTTGCGTAAAACTCCTCATCGCTCCTTCCGATAGGGCACCCCGAGCGCCTTCGGCGGCACTGCCCGGCCGAAGAATCCGGCCAGAAGGACCACAGTCGCGATGTAAGGAAGAATCAGGATCAGCTCGACCGGGATCACGCCGACGACCGGCAAGTCCACGCTTTGCAACCGCGCGGCCGCCGCCTCAAGGAACCCGAAGATCAGGCAGGCCAACAGGACCGGCGCCGGGCGCCATTTGCCGAAGATCATCGCGGCCAGCGCGATATAGCCCTTACCGGCGCTCATCTCACGAACAAAGCCGCCACCATGGGCGATCGACAGATAGGCGCCAGCGACGCCACACAAAGCCCCCGCGATCAGCACGCCCCGATAGCGCAGCCAGGTCACCGACAGCCCAGCACTGTCCACCGCCTCCGGCTTCTCGCCGACCGCGCGCAGGCGTAGCCCAAAGCTGGTCTTGTAGAGCCCCCACCATACCAATGGCACCGAGGCCAAAGCCAGATAGACGATCAGGTTGTGCCCGCTGATCAACTCGGCATAGAGCGGGCCGATGACCGGCAGCCCGGCCAGCGTCTCGGCACCCGGCAGACCGATCGGCCGGAACCTCTCAACGGGGCTTAGCGGCGGGGATTGTCCGCCCTGGCTGAAAAGCGCGATGCCGATAACCACCGTCAGGCCCGAGGCCAGGATGTTGATCGCGACCCCACTGATGATCTGCTCGCCCTTATGGGTGATGCAGGCAAAACCATGGAGCCCGGCCATCGCTACAGACAGTGCAATGGCCGCTAACAGGCCCATAGGCGCCGAACCGGTGATCGACGCCACGGCGGCGGCGGCAAATGCGCCGGCCAGCAGCTTGCCCTCGAGCCCGATATCAATGACGCCGGATCGCTCCGATACCAACCCCGCCATGGCGCAGAGGATCAGCGGCGCCGCGAAGCGCAGGGTCCCGTCCATTAGCCTCAAGAAGTCGATCCAGGTGTCAGCCATCCGGTGCCCTCCGCGCCAGGGCGAAGAGCCGCCCGACCCAGGGGTTCAGCATGAAGGCCAGCGCGCCAGAGAACAGGATGATCAACCCCTGGATCAGCAAGACCATCTCGCGGGTGATGGTCGTGAATTCGAAGTCCAACTCGGCGCCCCCCTGGAAGAGCGCGCCAAAAAGCAAGCTCGCCAGCACGATCCCTACTGGATGGTTCCGCCCCATCAGCGCCACCGCGATGCCCGTGAAGCCATAGCCGGCGGTGAAATTCAGCAGCAGCTTGTGCTGCACGCCCAGGATCTCGTTCAGCGCCATCATTCCCGCCATCGCGCCCGACAGCATCATCGCGATGACCACCATCCGCGGCACCCTGATCCCCGCATAGACCGCCGCCGGTTCGCTTTGTCCGAGCGCGCGCAACGCGTAGCCGAACTTCGAGCGCCAGATCAGTACCCAGACGCCAACGCAAGCAATCAGCGCGATGACAAAGGAAAGGTTCAACGGCGATTGCGCCGCCTCGATCCCCACCCAGCCCAACATCTCGTGCATGAAGGGAAGGTGCGCGCCTTCGGCGAATTCCCGGGTTTGGGGCGAGCTTTGGCCCGGCCGCATCAGGGCACCCGTCAACAAGGCCACGCTGATCCCGGCGGCGATGAAATTGAACATGATCGTCGTGATCACGATGTGGCTGCCGCGATAGGCTTGCAGATAGCCAGGGATCAGCGCCCAGCCCGCGCCGAAAAGCGCCGATGCGCCGATGGCGACGACGATGACCAGGAAGCCAGGCAAAACCGCGTCCAACGCCAGGCAGGCAAGGGTGACGCCCAAGCCTCCCATCGCTGCCTGTCCCTCACCGCCGATGTTGAACAGCATCGCGTGAAAGGCGATCGAGACCGCCAGCCCGGTGAAGATGAAATTGGTGGTGTAGTAGAGTGTGTAGCCTAGGCTGCCCGGATAGACGAAGGCGCCCTTCATCATCACCGCCAGCGCCTGGAGCGGATCCTCACCGATCATCGCGATGACGAGGCCCGACACCAAAAGCGCCAGAAGGATGTTCAGGATCGGAATCAGCCCGATCTCGGCCCAGCGGGGCAGGGCGGGCGTCATGCCGCTGCCTCCGCAACTCCAGCCATCAACAAGCCCAGCCGTTGCCGGTCCGCTTGCGGGCGGGGGATCGTGCCGACCACCCGGCCCGCATTCATCACCATGATCCGGTCACTCAGCGCCAGGATCTCGTCCAATTCCACCGAGACAAGGAGAACCGCGCAGCCCGCGCGCTTGAGCTCGATCAGCCGCTCGTTGATGAACTCGATGGCGCCGATATCGACGCCGCGTGTTGGCTGGCCCACCAGCAGCACCTTCGGCGCCACGTCGATCTCGCGGGCCAGCACCATCTTCTGCTGATTGCCGCCGGAAAACCCCCGGGCATGCAACCCTGGGTCGGGCGGGCGCACGTCGAAGCGCTGCATCAGCCGGGCGCAGAGGGCGCGCATGGATGACGGATCGATTCGCCAACCCGGTCCGGCGCGCTCGCCTCGGTGATAGCCGAGAGCCGCATTCTCCCAAGCTGTGAAGTTCAACACCAGCCCGCGTAAATGCCGATCCTCGGGCACATGGGCGAGCCCCAGCGACCGCATCTCGGCGGGACCCGCTGGATACGCGCGGTTGATCTCGCGGCCGCCAAGGCGGATTTCGCCGTCCTGCATGGGAAAAATGCCGGAGAGCAGATTCAATAACTCCGACTGGCCATTGCCGCTGACCCCCGCGACCCCCAGGATCTCGCCAGCCCGCAGTTCGAAACCCACATGGTCCAGCCGCATCGCGCCTGTTCCGTCGCGCCATGTCAGCCCATCGGCGGCCAACGCCACGTCGCCTGGATCGGCGGGCGCCGGATCCGCCTCCAATGCCACCTTGCGCCCGACCATCAGCTCGGCCAGCTCCTCGCGGCTGGTCTCGGCGGGGATGCGATGGCCCACCATCTCGCCCTGGCGCATCACCGAGACGGCGTCGCAAACCTCCATAATCTCGCGCAGCTTGTGAGTGATCAGCAGAATCGTGACGCCGTCGCGTCTGAGCGCGCGCAGGATATCGAACAGCCGATCGGTTTCGTCGGGCGTCAGCACCCCCGTAGGCTCGTCCAGGATCAGGATGCGCGCACCGCGGCGCAGAGCCTTCAAAATCTCGACTCGCTGTTGCAGGCCGACCGGCAGGTCGCCGACGATGGCGTCCGGGTCGATTTCCAGCCTGTGCTCGTCGCTCAGCCGCGCGAGTTCGGCGCGGGTCTCGGCCCGACCTTGGGCCAGCATGGCGCCGCCTTCGGCTCCCAGCATGACGTTCTCGAGCACCGTGAAGGTCGGCACCAGCATGAAATGCTGGTGCACCATGCCGATGCCATGTGCGATCGCGCCGGCCGAACTACGGATCGTGACCGGATTGCCCCCAATCTCGATCCGACCGGAATCCGCCGTATAGAAACCATAGAGAATGCTGACCAGCGTTGACTTGCCGGCGCCATTTTCGCCAATGATGCCGTGGATGGTGCCGGATGCAACCTCGAGTGCAACATCATGATTGGCGCGTACTGCACCGAAATATTTGTGAATTCCGTGCAGCGCAACGGCGGGCAATAGGTTCGAGTTCATCGGATTGTGGTACGGTTTCGGCGCCGATGTCTTGGCGCAGAGCCGGAAGCTTGATGAGCCGCGCGGATTGGACCGAGGCCCCGGATTACGTCCGGGGCATCGGTCCTTGTTGAGGTCCCGACCATTCTCAGTAAGGACAGGCCGAATCCGATTCGTAATTATGGACCTGGATCTCGCCGGAGATGATCCCGGCCTTGGCGGCCTCGACGGCGGCTTTCACGTCGTCGGTGATCAACGTTTTGTTGTTTTCGTCGAGCGCCCAATCGACCCCGTCTTCGGCCAAGCCAAGGCTGACCACACCGGTCGAGAAGTCGCCATCCATCGCATCCTTCATAGTGTCGTAGGCCGCCACGTCGACACGTTTCAGCATCGAGGTCAGAACCGAGCCTGGCGCGAGGCCGTTCTGGTTCGAATCGACCCCGATCGCCAGCTTGCCCGCATCTGCCGCAGCACGGATGACGCCCAGCCCGGTGCCGCCTGCCGCCTGATAGATCACGTCGGCTCCGCGGTCGATCTGGCTTTGGGTCAACTCGGCGCCCTTGGCCGGGTCGTTCCAGGCCGCCGGCGTGGTGCCGGTCATGTTCTGGATCACCTCGGTGCCCGCCTTGGCGGATTTCGCGCCCTGCACGTAGCCACAGGCAAATTTGCGGATCAGCGGGATGTCCATGCCGCCCACGAAGCCGACCTTGCCGGTTTGCGAGGTCAGGGCCGCGGCGACGCCCACCAGGTAGCTGCCCTCATGCTCCTTGAACTGGTATTGGCGCAAGTTCGGCCGGTCGAGCCAGAAGACATCGATGATGGCGAAATCCACATCCGGGTTGTCGGCGGCGACCTTATCGATGGCGTCGGCTTGGGCGAAGCCCACGCCCAGAACCACGGTGGCGCCGCGCTGAACCATGCGCCGCATCGCCTGCTCGCGCTGGGTCTCGTTGGTGACCTCGAATTCCATCACCTCGACGCCGGTCTCGTCCGTGAACTTCTTGATGCCGTTCCAGACGCCTTCGTTGAAGGACTTGTCGAACTTGCCGCCCATGTCGAAGACGACGGCGGGCTTGAATTCTGCAGCCTGCGCCACTGTGGCAATAGCGGCCATCGCGGCCCCGGCGATCAAATGTTTCAGGCGCATGATTTTCTCCCTGGTGTTTGGATTCTTTGGGGTCACGTTACCCGGCTTGGGCCGGGGGGCAAACGGGATTTCGCGTCAACCTTCCCTTGGCGTTCTCATGGCGGTGGGTTGAAGACCCACCCTACGCCTTGAGGCCGATCTCGCGCAGACGCTCCTGCAGGAAGTCTTCCGCCGTGGTTCCCTCCTTCAACAACACCTCCGGCCTCGGGTGCAGGAACATGGGCATTGAGAACCGGGCATCGGTCGCGGTCTTCTGCGGATTCACAACCCGGTGCACGGTCGAGGGAAAATAGCCGCCCGAGGCCATTTCCAGCATGTCGCCGCAATTGATGGCGATCATGCCTGGATCGCAGGGGACACCATGCCAGTTGCCCGCCGTATCCCGGGCCTCGAGCCCGGGAGCCGAGCCCGCAAGTAAGACCGTGATGAGGTTGATGTCTCCATGGGCCGCCGCGCGCACCGCGCCCGGTTCGGGTGGCTGGTCGAGCGGCGGGTAATGGAGGATGCGCAGAAGGCTCTGCTTCGAGCCTGCCAGCATTTGCGGCAGGGGCTCGGAGAACCGCGCGGTCACCTCGGCCGGCGTGTTCTCTTGTATCCAGCCCAGCAGGGTCGCACCGATCGCGACCAGGTCGTCGTAGAGCGCCCGGGTCGAGGCTTCCAGATCGCCAGGCACCCGGCCCTCGGGATAGACATGATAGAACTCTTTCAGATCTTTGGCCTTCGCATCCTTGGCGTTCTCGGACCGGAACGGAAAATAGCCGTCCTGGGTCTCGGGGTTCACGAGGTACTCGTTCTTGGCGTCCGAATTGAAGAACCGGCCCCACTCCGCATAGGCTTCCGCGATCCTTTCGGGTCCGATCGGATGGTCGGTCAGCACCGCAAATCCGGTTTCGCGCAAGGACCGGGTGAACGCGGCGGGCGCTTCCGGGCTGGTATAGGATAAGGTCTGGATCTCGAAGCCCATGGAAACCTCCCTAGTCTTGGCTTAACCCGAGCGCCGCGTCGGCCTGGCCGATTGTGCCCAGGAACTGGGCCAGAACCGATGCGGCGTCGACGCCCATCGCGACCCTGACGGCCGGGCCGTCGCCGCCAAAGCGGGTAGCCCCCGCGGCCTCGCCGTCCAGCGTCACCTGAACCGGGGCCGCGTGGTACTCGAACAATCCCGGATCGGTCAAAGTGATGGCCGCCGTTGGGTCGTGCATGTGACAGCCGTCAATATCGTGCCGCGCGCGGTGGAAGTCGAAATAAAACTGCACCGCGTCGTTCAGGAAACCGCCAATTTCTGGCGCCTCGCGCGCGGCGGCGGCGAAATCATCAGGACCGCAATTGACCACCTCGGTGATGTCGAGGCCAACCAGGGTCACCGGCCAGCCGGCGGAGAAGACCTTGGCCGCCGCGTGAGGGTCGTTCCAGATATTTGCCTCGGCAAACTCATTCACATTGCCGGGCGTCTCGAACGCACCGCCCATGACGACGACCCGGGCTGCGTTCTTCTCGATCGCTGGGTCGAGTGTCAGTGCTGCGGCCAGATTGGTCAGTGGGCCGACAGCGCAGATCGTGACCTCGCCAGGCGCGGCCGCGCAGGCTTGGCCTAGGAATTGCGAAGCGGATCGCGGATCCGGTTTTCCCAATGGGGTCATTTGCGGCAGGTGACCAAAGCCTTCGATGCCATGCACGAAATCCGGATGGGGTCTTAACGCTTGTTCCAACGGCACGGCAGCGCCCTCCGCCACCGGGATGCTCATTCTCGCCAATTCGGCGAGCCAAAGCGCATTGCGGGTCGCGGTCGCGACAGGCACATTCCCGAAGATCGACGTCAGGCCGATCAGATCGAGCCCGGGATGAGCGGCCGCATAGAGGATCGCCATGGCATCATCGACGCCGGGGTCGGTGTCGATAATCAGCTTGGTCATGCGCCACGCTCGGCCAGAAAGGCCAACACCTCGCCTCCGGTGGGGATCGCATCCGCCGCGCCGGGCCGGGTCACTTGGATTGCCGCCATGGCGGCGGCGCGGCGAAGCGCGGAGTCCGGCGGCTCGCCCAGATCGCGCGCCGCCAGGAATGCACCGAGAAAAGTGTCGCCCGCGCCGGTCGTGTCCACGGACTCGACCGAGAACGCCGCGACCTGATGGACCTCGCCGCCCGCATGATAGCGGGCGCCCTTGGCCCCGAGGGTGATCAGCAGTTCCGGCACGGGCAGGGACTCGGGTGCGATGCTCAGATGATCCGCCAGCTGGGCGGCCTCGATCTGGTTGACTGCCAACAGATCAACCTTGTCGACCAGATGAGCGGTCACCTCCGGGTCGAAGGGCGCGGCGGCATAGGCCGCCCTCAGCCCAGCAGCGCGGGCCATCGCGAAGCCCTCGGCAACCAGGTTGGTTTCATTCTGGGCCAGGAACCAGTCGCGTTCGTTTGCGGTGCTCAAAGCGTCCGCGATCTGGACTTCGGTCAACGCCCGGTTCGCGCCACCATGGATCACGATCTGGTTTTCGCCTGCGTCGTCGACGCAGACAACCGCGTGGCCGGTCGCGCCATCGATCTCGGTCAAATGGTCGGTGCCGATGCCCGCCTGACGCAGTCGCTCGCCAATCCAACGTCCCTCCGCGCCGATCGCGCCGATATGGACGACCCGGGCCCCGGCAGCCGCGGCGGCAAGCGATTGGTTCACGCCCTTGCCACCCAGCCCACTGACATAGCCCTTGTCCGAGACCGTCTCGCCCGGGCCAGGCAGGGCAGCGACCCGGTAGACATGGTCGATATTGATCGAGCCGAGATTGAAGATGCTCATGGCACCTCCTCGTCAGCCCGCCGGATGGCGCTCAAAAAAGAGGTGAGAAGTTCGCGGTCCAGCGCCCCTTCGATCCGGATCCCGCCGCAAAGGTCGACGCCCACGGGCCGCACGCGCGCAATGGCCTCGCCCACGTTTTCCGGGGTGAGCCCGCCCGCAAGAAAAACCGGCCGTGCGGTCCGGTGGACGAATTCAGCGCTGATTTCCCAATCGTGGACCCGTCCAGTGCCACCGAGCTCGCCATGGGCCGGCCGGCCGGAGTCGAGCAGGAACGCATTGACGTGCCGCTCGTAGCCCGGGATTAGGTCCAAGGCCCCTTCGTCCTCGACATGGATCACTTGGATGCGGGCCAACCCAGGTGCGGCGACGGCTAGCCGGGCGAGCGTTCTTGATGGGACATGCCGAACGATCTGCACTGTGCGCGCGCCGATCCGGGCTGCGTGCTCGACGATCTCGGCTGGTTCCTCGAACTCGGTCAGCAGCACCGGCGTAGCCCAGGGCAGGGCCATTTCAGCCACCTCGCGGGCGGTCCTGTCGTCGATCACGCCCGGGCCGCTGGGCATCGGCCCGACCAAGCCCAGAAGGTCCGCGCCGGCCGCCGCCGCCATCGCGGCCTCGTTGCGCGAGGCGATGCAGCAGATCTTGACCCGGGTTCGGCGCAGCATGCGGTCGTCCTGATTCTGGCCCTGACTTTAGATGCAGCGGCGATGATGCCGATTAAGGGGCGAGGGGCCAGGAAAATTTTCCAAGTGATAAAATTTTCCAATTGATAAATTTTCATCCCACCCGCATAGTTTCGGAAAGCGACGCCTGCTGGGAGGCAGAGCATGACCGACCGACTGACGCCAGGCATCGCCGCGGGGCGGCGCGACGCGGGAGAATTGGCGCAAGCATTCGCCGATTTGCACCCACCGCTGACCGCACACGAGGCCAGGGTTGCCGCGGATCGTTGCTACTTCTGCCATGACGCGCCTTGCGTGACAGCCTGTCCGACCTCGATCGACATCCCCCAATTCATCCGCGAGATTTCGACCGGGGCCACACGTGCCGCCGCCAGGACGATCTTCGACCAGAATATCCTGGGCGGCATGTGCGCCCGGGTCTGCCCGACCGAGACGCTTTGCGAGGAAGCCTGCGTTCGCGAGGCCGCCGCGGGCGAGCCTGTGCAAATTGGACGGCTGCAACGTTTTGCGACCGACGCGCAAATGGCGACGGGGCAGCAACCCTTTGCGCGGACCGCACCTACCGGGCGCCGTGTCGCCGTCGTTGGAGCCGGACCCGCGGGACTCGCCTGCGCCCACCGGTTGGCGATGCATGGGCACGAGGTGACGCTGTACGATGCGAATGTGAAGCCAGGGGGGCTCAACGAGTTTGGCATTGCCGCCTACAAGACACCCGGCGGGTTCGCCCAAGCCGAGGTCGATTGGCTGCTCGCGATCGGTGGCATCACACTGAAGAAGGGCGAGCGCCTGGGCGACGGCCTGTCGCTCGATAAGCTGAAGCACGACTTCGATGCGGTTTTCCTTGGAATCGGCTTGAGCGGGGTCAACGCGCTCCGCGCCGATGGCGAAGAACTCGACGGCGTCCTCCCTGCCGTCGAGTTCATCGCCGACCTGCGTCAGGCCGACGACCTGACAGTGCTGCCGGTGGGCCGCAATGTGGTGGTGATCGGCGGTGGCATGACGGCGATCGATGCCGCGGTGCAGTCGAAGCTGCTGGGTGCCGAAACCGTGACAATCGCATACCGCCGGGGCCGCGAAGCGATGAGCGCGAGCGAATGGGAACAAGACCTAGCGACGGCGAAGGGCGTTACAATCCGCCATTGGGCGCAGCCTGTCCGCATCACCGGAAACGGCGCGGCGGCGGAGATCGAGTTCGAGTACACGCGAAACGGCGCGAACGGTCTTGAAGGGACCGGCGAAGTGTTCCGCCTGGCCGCAGATCAGGTTTTCACCGCGATCGGACAGACGCTTGACGGCGCGCCCGGTGGGCTGGCGCTAGAGGGTGGCAAGATCAAGGTCGACAATCAGGGCCTGACCTCGGTCGCCGGAGTCTGGGCCGGCGGTGATTGCGCGACCGGCGGAGACGACCTGACCGTGACCGCGGTGGCCGAGGGACGCGACGGGGCCGAGAGCATCAATAAGACGCTGATGGAGGCGTAGACATGGCCTATATCGAAGCATTCGTCGCCCCAGTTCCCGAGGCTAACAAGGGAGACTACCGCGCCCATGCTCGAAGGGCCGCCGAGCTGTTCAAGGAGCACGGTGTCCTCGAGATTAAGGAATGCTGGGGGACAAATGTGCCCGACGGCGAAGTGACCTCGTTCCACTTGGCGGTGAAGCGCCAGGAAGGCGAGGGTCTGGTGATGGGCTGGATGGTTTGGCCCTCGAAGGAGGCGCGTGACCAAAGCTTCGCCAACGCGCAGAGCGACCCGCGCCTGAAGGAGCTTTTCGGCAACATGCCCTTTGACGGCAAGCGCCTGATTTTTGGCGGTTTCGAGCCGATCCTCGAGCTTTGAGAGCCGCCGCATTGTAGGCACATAAGGAGGGCCTCATGCCCGATATCCGCAACGATTTTGTCGGCATCAAGTCGCCCAACCCATTCTGGCTGGCATCCGCCCCGCCGACCGACAAGGAATATAACGTCCGCCGTGCCTTCGAAGCCGGATGGGGCGGGGTTGTCTGGAAGACGCTTGGCCTCGATCCGCACATCGTAAACGTGAACGGGCCCCGTTATGGCGCGGTGTGGGGCGCGGACCGGCGGTTGTTGGGGCTCAACAATATTGAATTGATCACCGACCGCCCACTGCAAACCAACCTCGACGAGATCAAGCTTATCAAGCGCGACTACCCGGACCGGGCCGTCGTCGTCAGCCTGATGGTCCCGTGCGAAGAGGAATGTTGGAAGGGCATCCTGCCCCAGGTCGAGGAGACCGGCGCGGATGGGATCGAGCTGAATTTTGGCTGTCCCCACGGCATGTCGGAACGCGGCATGGGCTCGGCGGTGGGCCAGGTGCCGGAATATATCGAGATGGTCACGCGCTGGTGCAAGGCGAACACTCGGATGCCGGTGATCGTGAAGCTGACGCCCAACATCACCGATATCCGCTATCCGGCGCGTGCCGCGAATTCAGGCGGGGCGGACGCGGTCAGCCTGATCAACACGGTCAGCTCGATCACCTCAGTGAACCTCGACACGTTCAGCCCCGAGCCAACGATTGACGGCAAGGGGTCGCACGGTGGCTATTGCGGCCCAGCGGTCAAGCCGATCGCGCTCAACATGGTGGCCGAGATCGCCCGCGACGCTGAGACCGCCGGCCTGCCGATCTCCGGCATCGGCGGCGTCACCAATTGGCGCGATGCCGCCGAGTTCATCGCGCTGGGCGCCGGCAATGTGCAGGTCTGCACCGCGGCCATGACCTATGGCTTCCGCGTGGTCGGCGAGATGATCTCGGGCCTGAAGCTCTGGATGGAGGAGCAGGGGCACGAAAGCCTGGCGGATATCCAGGGACGCGCGGTGCCGAATGTGACCGACTGGCAGTATCTGAACCTGAACTATGTGACGAAGGCGCGGATTGACCAGGATCTCTGCATCAAATGTGGGCGGTGCTTCGCAGTGTGCGAGGACACCTCGCACCAGGCGATCTCGATGGCTGGCCCAAATGGCGAGCGCCGCTTCGAGGTGATCGACGAGGAATGCGTGGCCTGCAATCTGTGCGTCAATGTCTGCCCGGTCGAGGGTTGCATCACCATGGAGGAGCTGACGCCAGGCGCGGTTGATCTACGAACAGGTCAGCAGGTGCGCGAGGAGCACGGCGATTGGACCACTCACCCGAACAACCCGAGCCGGGTGGCGGCGGAGTAGAATGCGACTTTTCGGAATCGCGCTTTTGGCGGTGGCGCTAGGCCAGGCGTCACACTCATTGGCTGACGACCCGCCGCTCGACGGTACAGGGCCACTCGATACGCCGCTCGTCTGCCTTGCTCGCACGATCTACTTCGAAGCGCGAGGGCAGGGCGATGACGAACTGGCCGCCGTCGGCCATGTCGTCCTCAATCGGGTCGCGCACAAGGATTTCCCAGACGGAGTATGCGCGGTGATCAAAGAGGGCGGTCCCGAAGCGCCCTGTCAGTTCAGTTGGTGGTGCGACGGAAAATCGGACACGGCGTTTGGCAAGCAGGAATATCGCCGCGCCGTCCGCATCGCGCGTCAGATCTTGGCAGGAGATTCGGAGGACCCCACGCGAGGGGCGGTGATGTTCCACAATCTCAGTGTGAAGCCCTCGTGGACCAAGTCGGCTCAGTCCTCCGTCCGGATCGGTGACCAGGTCTTCTATGCCCTCGAGGACCGATAGCCTGGCTGTTCGATCAGCGCCCGGGTGGCCAGGAACAAGACCACGCCGTTCAGGCAGTGCCAAAGGAAATGCGTGCCGATTGGGATGACCTCGCAGACATCGCGGTCGATTGTGCGGAAGGTGAGCGAAATGGTGAAAAGCCCGGCCGCCCAAAGCAAGGCATGGCGGCGTGTTTGAGCCGTACCTATATGGTGCAGGCCGAGCGCAATCAGGACAACGAGCGCCGGTGAATAGCCAATCGAGCCGTTGAGACTCGGTCCGAACCGCCCGAAGACGAAGCTGAGTGCGAGATAGGCGATCGGCATCCCGGTGGCGACGATCACCCCCGCGCCCATTCGCCGGCGCGCATAGAACCACAGGAACAAGAGCTGGAAGACCAAAATCGGCACGACGTCCATCAATTCCGCCCATCGAGTCGCGAATGTGTGGAACAGGAAGCTGCCGATCCCGATGGTCGCGATCGTCCCGATTAAAAGCGCTGATTCTAGCGGCGGGGCTGTTGCATTGGGTCGTAGGCGCCAGAGCGCCCAAGCAGCGATCAGGAACGAGAGATTGGTCAGCGCATTCAACGGCTCGGCCCAGAAGGCGCCGCCGACCCGTTCGCAGTAGAGATCAATCTGGCCCACCGGTCAGCTCCGCGCATCTTCTAGGATCATCTCGGCGCCCTTCTCGGCGATCATGATGACCGGCGAGTTCGTGTTGCCCGACGTGATGGTCGGCATGATCGATGCGTCGATGACCCGCAGGCCCCCGATCCCATGGACACGCAGGCGCGGATCGACGACGGCCACTGGGTCGGTGCCCATTTTCGCCGTGCCGACCGGGTGAAAGATCGTGGTGCCGATATCGCCGGCGGCTTCCGCCAGGGCGGCATCGTCGTCGCCTATCTCGGGCCCCGGACGAAATTCATGCGGCCGGTATTTCGCCAGCGGCTCTTGCGCCACAATCCGCCGGGTCAGTCGGATGGCATCGGCGGCGGTCCGCCGGTCGCCCTCGGTCGAGAGGTAGTTGGGCGCGATCCTCGGCGCCGCCGCCGGGTCCGGCGAGGCGAGCCGAACGGTGCCCCGGCTCTCTGGCCTCAGATGACAGACCGAGGCGGTGAATGCGGGGAAGCGGTCCAGCGGCTCGCCGAATTTGTCGAGTGTCAACGGCTGCACGTGGTATTCCAAATCCGCGGTCTCCACAGCCTCCGAGGATTTGGCGAAGGCGCCGAGCTGTGACGGAGCCATCGACATTGGACCAGACCGTTTCAGTATATATTCCAACGCGATGTCGGCTTTTCCTAACAATGACGAGGCGCGTTGGTTGAGTGTTTCAACCCCTTCGACCTTATAGGCGCAGCGCAATTGCAGATGGTCCTGCAGGTTGCCGCCGAGGCCAGGCATGTCGTGGACGGTTTCGATCCCCATTTCCTGCAAATGCGCGCCCGGGCCGATGCCGGACAGCATCATCAGTTGGGGCGATCCAATGGCGCCAGCGGCCAGAATGACCTCGCCCGCCGCCCGTGCTTCGCGCAGCGCACCCCTTTGCCGATAGCGCACGCCGACGGCCCGTCGTCCCTCCAGGATCAGACCCTCTGCCTGGGCATGGGTCTCGACGGTGAGGTTCGGCCTGCCTTTCGCGGGCCGGAGAAAGCCACGCGCCGTGTTCCAGCGCCAGCCCGCGCGCTGGTTCACCCGGAAGTAGCTGACGCCCAGATTGTCGCCCCGGTTGAAGTCGTCGGTCTTTGGAATCCCCGCCGCCTCGCAGGCATCGGAAAAGGCGTCGAGCAGTTCCCATGAGAGCCGCTGTTCCTCGACCCGCCATTCGCCACCAGCGCCATGCGCCTCGTCCGCGCCGAGATAGTAGTCCTCGTGGTGCTTAAAATGTGGCAGCACATCATCCCAGTCCCAGCCAGGATTGCCCAACTGCCGCCACTGGTCGTAGTCCCGCGCCTGACCGCGCAGATAGAGCATCCCATTGATCGACGAGCAGCCGCCCAACAGCTTGCCGCGCGGATAGGCGATGGCCCGGCCGTTGAGGCCGGGCTCCACCTCGGTCCGAAACCCCCAATCGGTGCGCGGATTGCCGATGCAGTATAGATATCCGACCGGGATGTTCACCCAAATATAGCTGTCGTCGCCGCCTGCCTCGAGCAGCAGCACCTTATTCGCGGGGTCTTCGGACAAGCGGTTGGCGAGCACACATCCGGCGCTGCCGGCGCCGATGATTGCGTAATCAAACTCGCTCATGCCAATTCGGCAAGCTCCAGCCGATTGCGCTTGTTCCTCAGCATCTTGCCGCATTTGTGCCGACAGGTGGCAAGGCTGTCTCGATTCCAAGCGCGGGCGTAGAGGTTGGCGAAGGGCTCGTCCAAAAGGATTTCCTCCAGCGGCCGGTTGCGGATGTTGTAGCGCTCCGGACCTAGGCCGTGCGCGGCAAAGAAAGCTTGCTCCTCATCCGATCCGGTCACCCAGCAGCAGGCCGAGACCTGACCATGGGCCGAGATGTAGGGCCGGTTGAAGGCCGCCGACTTGCAGTCGATACCATTGATCCCCGGATGCTGGCTCTCGGCCACATCGTCCTGGCTGTCGCCCGCGACGATGCCGTCGCCGGACTTCTGGAATTGCGCGGCCTTGACGTCCGGCAGATCCAGGTAGCGGTGCTCGCCGGTCGGCATTACGTATTCGAAACGCGGCCCACCCGAGAAACGGATCGTGTCGATCAGCGTAAACTGTGCAAACCCCATCTCTCGGCTGAGCCTGTAGGCTTCGTCGACCTGGTGCTGATTGTGCTTGAAGATAATGAAGTGCCACTCGGCCCGCGCACCAGTTTCGATGTAGGCACGCGCATTCTCCATGATCTTCTCGAAGAACGTGTTGACCCGGTAGAGCTGGTTGGTTTCGGCGAGTCCGTCGATATGCAGTTCCAGTCGCGAGCCGGTGCGCTTCATTGCCTTGCCCATCCGGCGCCACCAATCGGGCGTGCGCAGGCTGCCATTGGTCGAGGTCGCCAGGCGCACGCCGCGTTCGGTCAGATATTCTGTGATCTCGAGCAGTCCCGAGGCCGCTAGCGGATCCCCGTAGGCACCGCCGAAAACGATCTCGTCGGTCCGCGCGCAGAACTCATCGGTGAAATGCGTCCGGAAGTCTTCCGGTGTCAATTCGACATTGAAGACCTTGGTCCGGTCTGGCTTGCAGAAATTCAAATGGTCCGTGCGCGGGCACATCGGGCAGCCGGCATTACATTTGTCGGTCAGCTCGATGTGGAAGATATAGGGCCGGTCCTTCGTAAACATGCCTTAAACGTAGGGTCGCGCCGGGGCTGCCGCCAGTCCCGATCCGTTCACGCACCGGAATTTTTATGTTAGACCCGGACCTCGAGAGGGGCTGCAAGTCGATCTTGAGAGAGGGAGCAGAATGATCAGGTATTTCAAACCAGTTGCCGTGGCCGCGTTGATGTTGACCTTGGCGGCGACACCGTCCCAGGCGGACGAGGTCGAGGACGCTCTGAAACTGGCGCTGGAAGCCTACCAGGCGGGTGACCTTGCCGCGGCGAAGGAAGAGATCGACTTTGCGGCACAACTGATCACCCAAATGAAGGCCGAGGGTTTGAGTGCCTTCCTGCCCGAACCGTTGCCCGGCTGGGAGCGCGAGGACGGCTCGAACGACACGACCGCGATGATGGGCTTTGGCGGCGGCATGATGTCGAGCGCGCGCTACGTTCGCGGCGGGGAGGACGTAAACATCGAAATGATGGCTGAAAACCAGATGGTCACGGCCATGGCGACCATGTTCGGTAACGCGACACTGATGGGCTCGATGGGCAAGGTCAAGCGGATCGGCCGTCAGAAGGTGGTGATCACCAATGACGGGGAATTGCAGGCTTTGGTGGACAACCGGATCTTTATCCAGGTCACCGGCCGCGCTCCGATTGAAGAGAAAGAGGCCTATTTCGGCGCAATCGACATGGCCGGGCTAAAGGATTTCTAAGGCTCAGATCCCGCGTGGGGAGGGCGCTGCCACGGCATAGCCAAACATGCCGGTAATCATAGCTGCGGTGAAGACCATGGCCTCGGCGTTTCCGGTGCCGAGCGCGGTCAATGCCGGGCCGGGGCAGAAACCGACTAGCCCCCAGCCGGCACCGAACAGCGCTGCGCCACCGATCAGGCGGATGTCGATCACGCTCGATGCCGGTCCCGGGAAATTCCCTCCAGCGAACGGGTGGCTGCCACTGGACGTTAGCCGCCAGGCGAAGGCCATCGGCACCAGCGCGCCGCCCATGACGAAGGCCAGTGTGGGATCCCAGGCTCCGGCAATGTCGAGGAAGCCCAGTACCCGCGCTGGGTTGACCATATCCGAGACGATCAGGCCCAGCGAGAACAGCGCGCCCGAGGCCAATGCGATCAACTGGCGCATCTCAGACCTGCCCCATTATATGGCGCGTCAGGAAGACGGCCGCGGCAGCCACCGCCATGAAAGTGCCGGTGGCGACCAGCGAGCGCGTCGATAGCCGTGAGATGCCGCAGACACCGTGGCCCGAGGTGCAGCCATTGCCGATCCGCGTGCCGATGCCGACCAGCAATCCGCCCAACAGCAAGGTGGCGACCGAGGTGGTCACGATGATCTCGGGCGCCTCGAAGGCAAGGCTGTAGAGAGCCGGAAACCCGATCAGTCCGGCCAGGAATGCCAATCCCTCCGCGATGCTGCGCATCTGTGGCAAGCCTGTCAGCGCGCCGCCCAGGATGCCGCTGATCCCGGCGATCCTGCCATTGCCGAGCAGCAAAAGTGCAGCAGCGGCGCCGATCATCAAACCGCCGATCAAGCCGAATAGCCAATCCTGGATCATCCCTCACTCCTAACGGATTGTCTGAAAAAATCCGAGCGTCCGCGCGCCGGAACCCCTGTCAAAGCTGATCGACAGGGACCTTTAGATAGGTTTTCCCGTTGTCCTCGGGCGGCGGCATCCGACCCGCGCGCATGTTCACCTGGATCGACGGAATAATCAGCTTGGGCATCGCCAGCATCGCGTCGCGTGCCTCGCGCATCCCGACGAATTCCTGTTCGGTCACGCCCTCATGGACGTGGACATTCCGGGCCTTCTGCTCGGCAACCGTGCTCTCCCAGGCGAACTCGTCGCGGCCCTCCGCCTTGTAATCGTGGCAGGTGAAGAGGCGGGTTTCGCCCGGCAGCGAGAGGATCTTCTGGATCGATTGGAAAAGCGTCTTCGCCGAGCCGCCAGGAAAGTCGCATCGAGCCGTGCCAAAATCTGGCATGAAGAGTGTATCACCGACGAACGCCGTGTCACCGATCACGTAAGTGAGACAGGCGGGCGTGTGTCCGGGTGTGTGCAGAACAAAGCCGCCGAGGCCGCCGATCTCGAAACGGTCCTGTTCGCGGAAAAGGTAGTCGAACTGACTGCCGTCGCGCGCGAAGGCCGTGCCCGCGTTGAAGACCTTGCCGAAGATGTTCTGAACAGTCGCGATCTCGGCGCCAATCCCGATCTTGCCACCGAGTTCCTGTTGCAGATAGGGAGCGGCTGAGAGATGGTCCGCATGGACATGTGTCTCAAGGATCCAGGCTGGCGCCAGGCCCTCGCCGCGCACATGCTCGATAACCCGATCGGCCGAGGCCAGCGATGTGCGCCCCGAGGCATAGTCGAAGTCGAGAACTGAATCGATGATCGCGCAGGCAGAGCTTGCCGGATCCTTGACCACATAGGAGACCGTGTTGGTTGCCCGATCGAAGAATGCGGTGACATGCGGTATCAGGTCGTTCGCCATGCAGTGTCCCTCCGACGCATCTCGCACTTATGAATTGCGCGCGAAATTACAATCGGGATGTGTGCTTGTGTCGCAGCAAAATAGAAGCCGGTACTGTGGTCCCGGTGATTGTCGCGAGCCCGGCGCGCTCCGCAGTAATTATCGTGACCCGGGTGCATTGCTACAAATCGTTCAGCCCGGAGCAGGCTACGCGGCATTGGTGCTACCGGCTGTCCGCCGGGGTGAAATTCCACTGCGGCTCGGCCAGCAGGTTTTCGCGGCCGCCAAGCTGCTCGACTAGGCGCGCTTGGTCCGCGTGAGCACGGGCATTGACCTCTTCCGGGTCCATGAATCGGGCCAGGCGGCGGCAGGCCTCGGATACGATATCGGGCCGGTCTGAGGCACGGTTGTGCGACTCCTGAGGATCGGCTGCCAGATCGAAGAGCTCAGCCGAGTGGCCTTCAGCATAGTGGACGTATTTCCACTGGCCCCAACGGACCATGGTGATGCCAACAGGGGAACCACCGTCGTGGTATTCGCTCAGAACCGTCCGATCGGTCGCGGTTTGCGCGAACAGGCTTTGACCGGAGAAGCCTTTCGATGGATCGGCCATGCCTGTCGCCTCTGCAATGGTTGGAGCAAGGTCGATCAGGCTGACCGGATCGTCGCGGCGCTCCGCTGCGACGCCTGGCCCGGTCATTAGCAGGGGAATTCGGGCAGAGTCCTCATACATCGTAGATTTTCCCCAAATCGCCCTGTGGCCAAGCATCTCGCCATGATCCGACGTCACGATCACCAGCGTTTCATCCGCCTGGCCGCTGGCTTCGAGCGCGCGCAGCACCTGTCCGACCTGGGCATCCATGAAGGCACAAAGTCCGAAATATCCGGCCCGCGCGATCCCGCGTGTCCGGGGCGTGAAATAGGTGTCGTGGTCGAAGAACTCGGCCACCTGGCGCATGACCTGGTGACCGGGCAGGGGGTCAGCCTCGGACTCGAAAACCGTCGGATCGTAGAGATTGTAAAACTCGGCTGGCACGATCAGGGGAAAATGAGGACTGAGGAAACTGACGAAAGCGCACCAAGGGCGCTGGCGCCGTCCAGGATCCGTTAGCCAGGTCTCGGCTTCGGCCGCGACCCGGCGGTCGAAACGGGTGTAGTCGGTCTCGCCCGGGCCGATCATCTCGGCCATCTCGGCGGTGGCGTCGTAGCTGGCGAGTGGCTTTCGAAGCAGCCCGCGCACCCAGCCGATTCCGTCCGGAATATGGATCGGCTCGATCTGGCGTTCGAAGCCTGTGTCATCGGTGCCGTTGCGGTAGTGCAACTTGCCGATCGACACCGCCTCGATACATGCTTCCCGCAGACGGTGGCCCCACGACGCGACCCGTCCGTCATAGGCCTCGGCCGAGGACCAGTATCCGATCTCGTGGAGATACCGCCCGCAGGCGATCGCGGCGCGGGTGGGGACACAGATCGGACTGGGGGTGTAGGCGGCGGAGAACAGGGTGCCGCTGGCCACGAGCGCGTCGATATTCGGCGTGTGTTTCTGACGGGAATCGTAGCAGCCGAGGCCCCAGGTGGAAAGCTCGTCCGCCATGATGAGGAGGATGTTCATGCGGCCTCCACTCGTGCCTCCTCCCTGACCCACCCCCGAGCGGGGAGGGGATATTGTTGGAGCTGGAAGTTAGGCTACGTGGCGTAGTCAGATCCCTCGTGATCCAGGATCGCCTTAAGTTCCGCCAGGTGGCGGCCGGATTGGCCGGGATAGTTCTCGATCTCGCTCGCCGTCTTCTCGGCGATCTCGTCCGAGAGTACGCGGAAGGGCTTCCCGGTCGCCAGCCCGATGATGTAGGTCCGGCAGGCGCGCTCGAAATAGTACATCCGGTTGAAAGTCTCGGCGACTGTGTCGCCCACGACCATGATGCCGTGATTGCCCATGATCAGGACCTTCTTCGACGGGTCCGAGAGGCTTGAGCAGCAACGCTCGGCTTCCTCATCCAATGCCAGCCCGCCGAAATGTTCGTCCAAGGCGACCCGGTTGAAGAAGATTGCGCTGGTCTGGTCGATCGGCGGCAACGTGGAGTCCTCGAGCGCAGCAAGCACGGTCGCATAGGTCGAATGCACATGCATGGCGCAGCGCGCGTGTGGGCAGAGCCGGTGGACGGCGCCGTGTAGCCCCCAGGCGGTTGGGTCTGGTGCGTCCGGCCCTTCCATGTCCGGCGGGTCGTTGGCGTCGAGGAACAAGAGCTCGGAGGCGCGGATGCGATTGAAATGCACCTGGTTCCGGTTCATGAGAAACTGCGTGCCCTCTTCGTTAACTGCCAACGAGAAGTGATTGGCAACGGCCTCGTGCATGTCGAGACGCTCGGTCCAGCGGAAGGCGGCGGCCAGATCGACGCGCTCCTCCCAGTGGTCAATGTTGCGGATGGTTTGCTCGGCGAGACTCATAGCGGACTCCCATGGCTGTTTTGGCGATGGTCGCCGGGCGCGGAGGGATTTTCAAACAAAAAAGGCGCGCGGCTGGTCTTCTTAGCGCGCGATTGCGGCGGCGTAGGGGGCAAGCGCGGCCTCGATTCCCGCCGGATCGGTCCAGATTTTCGGGTCTGGGACGAAGAAATCGGCGTAAGGGGCCAGGCGCGCGGCGTCCGCCGGGGCCAACCCGCCCTCGGCGACGGAGGGGGTTTCGATCATCTCGGCCCACCATTGGAAGAGATCGTCGTCGGCCACCGCGCCATCGCCCAGTGCGCCGGTCTGAGCCACCGGACCCAGCGAGACATAATCAGCACCACCCTCGGCGATCGCTATGGCCCGGTGGCGCGAGGCCCCGGCGAAGGCACCGATGATGCGTTCGCGGCCGAGCGCCTTGCGGACATCGCGGATGGGCGTACGGCTGGTGCCCAGATGGACGCCGTCAAGACCCAGTGGCCCAACCAGACGATGATGCTCGGCAATGACAAGTGCCACGTCATGGGCATGGGCGATCGGCATCAGATGATTGACTGCTTCGCGCCAATCCTCTTCCGGAGCCTCGCCCAGATCGATCCGCAGGCACGCAACCGGATGGGCAGCGAGAGCGGCTTCGAGCGCAAGTGCCAGCGCCGCGGGATCGAAATTGCGGGGCGTCGCGAGATAGAGCTGTGCGGCCGGAGAATCTGAGGTCATGACGGCGTTATGACCCCTTCGTCGGGATTTTGAAACCGGTTGTGCCGAGGTTAGGCGCCCGGCTCCCAATCACGTTCAGCGAGCTCGAAGCCCGAGAATTCGAAGCCTGGGCTCACCGTGCAGCCGACCAGGGTGTAGGCGCCTATCGACCGGGCACTCTGCCAACAGCCTGTTGGCACCAAGATTTGTGGCCGTTGGCCATGAGCGATGTCCGGCCACAAGGTCCGGTGCGAGACCGCGGCACCATCGGGTGAAAGCGACAAGGTCAGCGCCGCGCCCGCATGCCAATGCCAGATCTCGGCCGCGTCGACCCGATGCCAATGCGAGACCTGACCCTCGGTGAGAAGGAAATAGATTGCCGTCCCCGCCGCGCGTTCTCCCCGACCGGCCTCGGCGCGCCAGGTTTCGCGATACCAGCCGCCTTCTGGGTGGGGCTGAAGTTCGAGTGCGGCGATGATGTCGTCGGCGGTCATGGTGTCGCCTCGCTCAGCTTGGCGGGAACTGATCTTCCATCTGGCGGCGGGCCTGGACGGCGGGCCGGTCCGGGTCGATGTCCACGTCCCCCCATGTGACGATCTTTCCGGCGGGAACGGCGTTCCTGAGGGCCACGCCGTGAGCAAGGCCGATCGGAAGCGCATTCGCTGCCAGGGACATTACGGCGGGCGCGAGCTTGCCATAGACGCACGTGCCGCCCTCGCCATCGAGCATTTCGCCCGCGGCAAGGTCGCGCTTGGCGGTGGCCATGACGTCGCCGTTGAAGGCGCGGGGGCTGCCAGTGGCCTCGCCGCGCAGCGCTGCGTTAAGGACCGAAACACCGAGTTCGAGCCCAATTAGATGGCAGGGCCGGTAAAGCGCGGCGTAGCGGCCAGTCGAGTCGGTCGTTAGCCCATATTGCTTGAAACAAGCGGCGGCGTAGTCGTTCGGCGCCTCGATCACCACGTAGACACCCCAGCGCAGATCCTTGAAGACCGGCCGCCTGTCGCGTTCGGCGGAGCTGACCACCTCGACCATGCCCTTGTCCTCGAGGATGCCGCCATCGGCGCTGGGCCGAAGGACATGGGGCAGGTCGTCAACTCCGCAAGGGGGGAACGCCAATCCATCCGAGGGCGCGCGCAGATCGCAGGCGTTGGCGATGGCGGCCATCTCGATCGCCGATTTGGTGCCATCGACGAAAGACGTGAACATCTGGCTGTTCATCCCCGCTGCGCGCGCTTGTTCGGCCGTCAGGCCATAATGATCCCATACCTCGGCCGGGGTGATCTGGTGATAGCCCGGCAGGAATTTGGTCCCCTTGCCCGCGGCGATGACCTGAAACCCGCAGGCACGCGCCCAATCGATCAGGTCGGCGGTCAGGGCCGGCTGGTCGCCATAGGCCATGGAGTAGACGACACCCGCATTGCGCGCTTCCGCCGCAAGCAGGGGGCCAGCGAGCACATCCGCTTCGACATTGACCATGATGATGTGCTTGCCGCCGGCGATCGCGGCACGGGCGTGTTGGATGCCGGCCTCAGGGTGACCGGTCGCGTCGATGATGACATCCACGTCATCGCGCTCGGCCAACGCGATACCGTCGGTGACGAGGTTGGTTTCGGCGATCAGGACGTCATCCCAGCCCACGGCCGCCATCGCGGCTTGGGTACGTTGGGTGGCCAGGTCGGCGATCGTGGTGATCTTAAGTCCAGGCGTCGTCGGCACCTGCGAGAGGAACATCGAGCCGAACTTTCCGGCTCCGATTAATCCGACCCTGACCGGGCGACCCTCTGCCGCTTCGGCCTGGAGTTTGGCGGAAAGATTCATGGGCGCGATGCTAGCGCGGCCGCATGGCTTGCGGAAGCATTGCGCGCCCCAAAGGGCGCGGAAATTCAGCGCGAAGGTGGCCAGGGCGCCCAGGGAAAGGGCCGCTCGTCGGAATCAGCGGACTGGAACAGCGCGACCTGGTCGAGCCACAATCCCAAGGAGCGGCCGAAATTCGCGATGAATCCGTTGGGTTTGCCCGCGATCAGCAGCGACAGGAACTGCACAACGGCGATCAGGCTCAAAAGCGTCTGGGCGATACTGAATGCGATGATAAAGAACAGCATGAACAGGCCGCGATGCCAGACTGGGCGGCGGCTCTCGCGTGCTTTTCCCGTTTCATGTGCAGGATTGTGGTCGTCGGCGGCAGACATTGGGGGTGTCCTTATTCATGGGGTGCTCCGCCACAGGTGAGGATTGCCGGCGGCGGGTTCAAGTGGGACGGGCTGCCGCATGCAGTCCACGTCGGCGCTGCGCACGAAAAAGGCGGGGGCGCCAGGCCCCCGCCTTGTGCCGTAGGCGTCCGTCCGCGATCAGGCGATTTCGAAGCGGTCCGCTTCCATCACCTTGTTCCACGCAGCGACGAAGTCGCCGACAAACTTCTTCTGCGAATCGTCCTGGGCATAGACCTCGGCGAGCGCGCGGAGCTGCGAGTTCGACCCGAAGACCAGATCGACCCGGGTGCCCGTCCACTTGACCTTGCCGGTCTTGCGGTCGCGACCCTCGAACACATCCTCATCCCTGGTCGGCACCCACTCGGTGCCCATGTCGAGCAAGTTGGTGAAGAAGTCGTTGGTCAGCGCGCCACGCTTCTTGGTGAAGACGCCATGCTTCGAACCCCCGGTATTGGCGCCGAGCACTCGCAGGCCGCCAACCAGTGCCGTCATCTCGGGTGCGGTCAGGGTCAGGAGCTGCGCGCGGTCGATCAGCATCTCTTCGGGCGAGCAGCCAAACTTTGCGCGCTGATAGTTACGGAAGCCGTCCGCCGCGGGCTCGAGCGGGGCGAAGGAGTCGGCATCCGTCTGTTCCTTCGTGGCGTCCATGCGACCCGGGGTGAAAGGCACCTTGACCTTGTGGCCGGCTTTCGCTGCGGCTGCCTCGATTCCAGCCGCACCGCCGAGCACTATCAGGTCGGCCAGCGATACTTTTCGGCCGCTGCCAGCTTTCTCGTTGAACGCCTTCTGGATGCTCCTCAGCTTGCGAAGAACCTTTGCCAGTCGGGTCGGCTGGTTTGCCGCCCAGTCCTTCTGCGGGGCCAATGCGACGCGGGCACCATTCGCCCCGCCGCGCTTGTCCGAGCCACGGAACGTCGAGGCGGAAGCCCACGCCGCGAAGACCAGATCGGCGGTCGAGAGGCCGGAGCCCTGGATCGTTTCCTTGAGTGCAGCGACGTCTCCGGCACGAACCAGCTTATGGTCGACCGCTGGGATCGGGTCCTGCCAGATCAGATCCTCAGCCGGAACCTCCTTACCGAGGTAGCGGGACTTCGGACCCATATCCCGGTGGGTCAGCTTGAACCAGGCGCGGGCGAAGGCGTCCGCGAACTCGTCCGGATTTTCGTGGAAATGGCGCGAGATCTTCCCGTAGGCCGGGTCTTCGCGCATAGCCATATCGGCGGTCGACATGAAAATGGGCACGCGCTTCTTTGGGTTCTCCGGGTCGGGCGCCATATCCGCTTTGTCGAGCTTCTTCGGCGTCCAGACCCAGGCGCCGGCAGGGCTCTTGACGACCTTCCAGTCGTATTTGAAAAGCACGTCGAAATAGCCATTGTCCCATCTAATGGGGGTGGGCGTCCATGCACCCTCGAGGCCCGAGGTGATGGCATCGCGGCCCTTGCCGGACTTGTAGGACGAGAGCCATCCCAGGCCCTGTGCCTCGATCGGCGCACCTTCTGGCTCGGCGCCGACATGGGAGGCGTCGCCCGCTCCGTGCATCTTGCCGAAGGTGTGGCCACCTGCGGTCAGCGCCACGGTCTCGTAGTCGTTCATCGCCATCCGCGCAAAGGTCTCGCGGATGTCGCGGCCCGAGGCGACCGGGTCGGGCTTGCTGTTCGGCCCCTCCGGGTTCACGTAGATCAGGCCCATCTGCACGGCGGCAAGCGGGTTTTCCAGGTCACGTACGCCTGAATAGCGCGCATCGCCCAGCCAGGTATCTTCCGACCCCCAGTAGATGTCCTCCTCGGGCTCCCAGATGTCCGGGCGTCCGCCAGCAAAGCCGAAGGTCTTGCCGCCCATCGATTCGATGGCGCAATTACCTGCCAGGATCAGCAGATCGGCCCAGGAAATCTTGTTGCCGTATTTCTGTTTGATCGGCCACAACAGGCGGCGCGCCTTGTCCAGGTTGGCGTTGTCAGGCCAGGAATTGA
>CAJICH010000090.1_pt1 | contig 51367 bp, 53 predicted proteins | sample 9199591 | NCBI WGS metagenome assembly CAJICH01 (sample SAMEA7708332, study PRJEB35096) | sediment metagenome | biome: marine neritic benthic zone biome [ENVO:01000025]; feature: sediment [ENVO:00002007]; material: shallow marine sediment [ENVO:03000034] sea grass bed [ENVO_01000059] ...
AGATCGCGTAAACGACCATAATGCCGAGCAGCAGGATGCCAGCCGTCAGCGCGACCCAGTCGATGGTCACAGCGCCGGCATCGTCGGCGAGAAATTTCGTGAAGTTGGTCATAGAACCCTCCAAAGATTTACAGATCCGGTCACCTGCCAACTCTCCTAAGACGTGGCTCCCGGTACTCTACAGTGCTCGCCGCATCGAACCCATCGGCACGGCCAGGTCGTGATCGATGTTCCGAAGACGCCCCAACTTAAGATTAAGCTTTATCGGTTTGGCGACATTTCGGCGAAAAAGTGATTTAATGTGCATTTTAGAATTGCCATTTTTTGCAACATTCTAGTTCAAGATATTTAATTCTTAGATAGAACCATTATGGCAAAAATTGCAGCGAGCAACTCCAAATCACATTGACTATTTGCCTGAATTCGGCTTTCGGTTCATTGCTTCTAGTCCAGCCCCCTGAGTCTGGCCAATTGATCTGATCCGATCTTATGGCGTGGTTGAAGAGGATCGATTTCTTTGCAGCAACACACGTTCAAGCCAGTCATCGGCTAACGACGATTCGCCGTCCGTTAGCCGAGGTTGACGCGAGTCAGAAGCATTCGTCTGAGAAATTTTTCTCGAGATACGGCTAGCCAGCAATCTGGCAATCAAGCGCTCAGGCGAAACGCTCTCGCAATGCGTCAAGACCGATCTCGTAGAACTTGGAAATGATCTTGTCCGACAGCTCGGGCGCTGCTTCGTCGGGGATGAAATAGGCCGACCAGAAGATGTGGCAGCCGCCCTCCTCGGCCACGCAGCTCAGCGTGGCGCGGTAGTCGGAGGCGGGCAGGGGACCGTCGACGATCTCGTAGGTGATGTGATGATCGCCGGTCTCGATCAACCGCTCGAAGAAGATTTCGCCCTCAGTCGTCGTCAGGTGCCGATATGCGTCGCCCTCGATCTCGGTCAGCTCGACCGAGGCAATCAGCGGATGCCAATCGGCAATCTGTCCGAACCCGCCGACCTCGGCCCAGACTTCGGCCGGTGGCCTGGGCAGCGAGACCATGCGGCGCAACCGGTCATGCTCTTGCTGATGCTGTTCGTTCTGCATGTCTCGCCTAGCCCTGATCAATGAGTGGATGTGTGCGGCCAGGTTACGCGCAATCGGCGAAGCGGTCCATTCGTCGTGCGGTCTTTGACGGCCGGCTCGGAAGCCGGTTCATCGCTGGCTGCCGAGAATGGGCTCTCCGTCTCCCGACGGTGAGCATCGTATCACCTCTGTTCCGGCCAGACCGGGATGTCGCTGGGAAAGTGCCGCCGGGGCCGGGAAGGCTCGACCAAAGGCACCTTTTCCCCACCCTGAATTGCGCGAAGATACTGCGCCAGCGCGAAAATCCGGCCGGCGACGAGCACGCTTGGATCAGCGCGGAAGATCCCCGACCCACCGCTGCTATAGGCCTCGCTGCGGAACGTGCGGCCCCAGACCGGCATGTCGGTGCTGCCGTGACCCTCAACCGGCACGCGCCCGTCGATCACTTGGAACACGCGGTCAAAGGGAAAGATGCCGCCGTTCCTTTTGGAAAGCGTGGTGAGATTAGGTGGCGGGACGTTCAGGATCGCACCCATCGCCCCGCCTCCGGCGCCGTCGGGACCATGACAGACCGAGCAGGCCTCATTGTATTCCCATGCGCCGCGCAAGGTGACTTGGTCATAGTCAGCCTTGCCTTCTCCGGCGAATGCACAGACGCCGACGCCGATTGAGATTGCCAGAATCAGACCCTTACCCATCGCGAGCTCCCGAACGGTGATTGCTCGCGCGAGCTTGCTACAGGAATGATGGCTTCGGCTTGAGATCGATCAATCCCGGGGCAGCCTGGTTGGCGCGAGGCCTCAGAACGCCACCTGATCCCCGCCCTTCAAGGCCAACATTTCGCGCGCTTCGTCCGGGGTCGCGATCTCCAGCGAAAGGTCCTCCAGGATGCGCCGGATCTTCGCCACCTGTGCGGCGTTCGACGGCGCCAGCTCCCCCTTGCCGAGATAGAGCGAATCCTCCAGCCCCACCCGCACATTGGCGCCCATTGTTGCTGCCAGCGTGCAGAGCGGCATCTGGTGTCGCCCGGCGGCAAGGATCGACCACCGGTAATCGTCACCGAACAGCTTGTTTGCGATCCGGCGCATATGCATCACGTTCTCCTCGTCGGCACCAATGCCGCCCAGGATGCCGAAGATCGTCTGCACGAACAGCGGAGGCTTCACCAGGCCCCGGTCCAGGAAATGGGCCAGGTTGTAGAGGTGGCCAACATCGTAGCATTCGAACTCGAACCGCACCCCGTGGCCCTCGCCCAGTTCCTTCAGGATGCGCTCGATATCGGCGAACGTGTTGCGGAAGATCCAGTCGCGCGAGCCTTCCAGGTGCTGGCGCTCCCACTCGTGCTGGAAATCCTTATAGCGGTTCAGCATCGGGTAGAGGCCGAAGTTCATCGAGCCCATGTTCAACGAGGTCATCTCCGGGCTGGCATGGACCGCCGCGGCGATCCGCTCGTCGACGCTCATCCCCTGGCCGCCGCCGGTGGTGATGTTCACGACCGCGTTCGATTGCTGCTTGATGCGCGGCAGGAACTTCATGAACTCGGCCGGATCGCCACTGGGCTTGCCGGTCTCGGGGTCGCGGGCATGCAAATGCAGGATCGACGCGCCGGCTTCCGCGGCCGCCACCGCGTCCGATGCGATCTCGTCCGGCGTCACCGGCAGGTGCGGCGACATTGTGGGGGTGTGGATCGAGCCCGTCACCGCGCAGGTAATGATGACCTTGTCTTGCTTCGACATGCGTTCCCTCCGTTATCTCAATCTCTCTGGCGCCAGCATGGCCTTGTCGAGGCCGCTTGTCTTCAGGTCTTCGGGCAACTCGCCAGTCGCAATCAGCGCCGCCGCGGCCCGCCCAAGGGCCGGCGAGGTCTGAATGCCATAGCCGCCCTGGCCTGCGAGCCAAAAGAACCCCTCGGCCTGGTGGTCAAATCCCACCACGGGCGTCTTGTCGGCGACGAAACTCCGCAGCCCCGCCCATTTGGTGACCATGCGGCGCACCTGCAGCAGGGTCGCCTCCTCGATCCGGTGGGCGCCCAGCGCCAAGTCCATCTCGTCCGGCTGGGCGTCGCAGGGGCGTGACGGCGTCTCGTCTGCGGGCGAGCCCAGGATGCGGCCCGCATCGGGGCGAAAATAGAACTGCTCGTCGACGTCGATCGTCGCGGGCCAGGCGCCCGGGTCCATGCCGTCGGACGGATCAAAGGTGAAGGCGGTGCGCCGCTTCGGCACCAGGCCCACTTGCACCGCGCCAGCGAGCGTAGCGACCTCGTCGCACCAGGCGCCCGCGGCGTTGACCACCACGGGCGCGGCGAAAGCCCCGGCCTTGGTCGAGGCCGTCCAAACGCCGTCCGCGTGGGTCAAGGCCTGTACCCTGGCGCCTGTAACCAGCCGCCCGCTGCGCGCCCTCAGCCCGCGCAGGAACCCGGTATGCAGCGCATGGACGTCGATATCCTCGGCCGCGGGCTCCAGCAGGCCGCCCGCTGCGTAGTCGGGCCGGATCGCATCGTTCAATCGGCGGACATCCTCCGGCCCCAACCGTTCGACCGGCGCTGTTCCCGGCGGTGCCGCCGCGCGCGCAGCCGCCTCCGCCGCGTCGAGCGCGTCAGACTGGTCCGGCCGCGCCAGGAACAGCGCCCCGCGCGACGTCAGCAATGGGTGCTCGCCGAACCCCTCCGGCGGGTCCTTGAAGAAACTGCGCCCGGCCGAGGTCAGGCGCCGGATCACCGCGTTGCCATAGGTCTCGGTGAACAGCGCCGCCGACCGCCCGGTCGTGTGGTAGCCGGGCTGGTCTTCCATCTCGAGCAGGATCACCTTGGCGCCATCGGACAGGGCATGAGCGGCGGACGCCCCTGCGATCCCCGCGCCGATGACCAAAATATCCGCCGTCCCGTCCATCACTGCATCCGATCCGCATGGCCGCCGATTTGCAAGCCCGGTTGAGCGCAATTGGTTGAGCGAGCAAGGCGTTCCCGGTTAGATGCGCGCACCATGGAGCACGACGTGACAATCCGCCCGGCAATCGCAGAGGACCTGCGCGTGCTCAGCCGGATGCTGGCGGCCCTTTCGGCCGAGATCGGCTATGAAAGCCCTGCGGCCGACGACGTGGCATCGCTGTTGCGCCACGGCTTCGGCGTGCGCCGGCTATTCGAGGCGCTGATCGCCCAGCGGCGCGCGCACCCAGTGGGCCTAGCAGTCTACTTCCCGGAATTCTCGACCCTCCGGCGCCGGCCCGGGGTCTACGTGCAAGACCTCTATCTCTTGCCCGAGGCGCGGGGCCTGGGCCTTGGCCGCCGCCTGATCGGCGCGGTGCTGCGCGAGGCCGTTGCCTGGGAGGCGGCCTATCTGCGCCTGGCCGTCCATGACGACAATGCGGAGGCTTTGGCCTTCTACCGGCGCCTCGGTTTCCAGACGGACGCGAACGAGAGGGCCTTCTGGGTCGAGGGTGCGGCACTTGAGCAACTGACGGGAACCCAATGAAAATATTCTATCATCCAGCCCAGAAAGCCCACGACCCGAAGCATTTCCTGTCATCAGGGGCGCTGCGACCGAACCCGGAGCAGCCGGGCCGGATAGATGTGCTGTTGGGTGCCGTGAATGCGCTGGGCCTTGCGGTCGAGCAGCCCATCGACCACGGACTTGCGCCCATCGCCGCGATCCACACGCCCGAATACATTCGCTTCCTGCAGACCATCTACGAGCGCTGGCAACGCATTCCCGGCGCATCGCCCGAGGTCATCCCGAACGTCCACCCCAACCGATATGCCGCCAGTTACCCCAAATCTGCGGTGGGCCATGCGGGCTATCACCAGGCCGACACGTCCTGTCCGATCTCAGCCGAGACCTGGGACGCGTCCTATTGGAGCGCCCAGACGGCGCTGGCCGCGGCAGACGACGTGCTGAGCGGGGCAAGGGCAGCCTATGCACTTGCCCGCCCGCCCGGCCACCACGCGTATTCGGACATGGCGGGCGGGTTCTGTTTCCTGAACAACAGCGCCATTGCCGCCGAGCGCGTCCTGGCCGCAGGGCGCCGCCCGGCGGTCCTGGATGTGGATGTCCATCACGGCAACGGCACCCAGGGTATCTTCTATGCGCGCGGCGACGTACTGACCGTCTCGCTTCACGCGCACCCCGAGCGGTTCTACCCGTTCTTCTGGGGTCACGAGCAGGAGCGCGGCGAGGGCCCGGGCGAGGGCGCCAACCTGAACCTGCCGCTGGCACGCGGCACCGGTGATGACGGGTTCCTGGAGCCGCTGGAGGTCGCCAAGACCCGGATCCAGGCGTTTGCTGCCGACATCCTGGTCGTCGCGCTCGGCCTCGACGCTTACGAGGGCGATCCGTTCCAGGGGCTGGCGGTCACAACGCCCGGTTTCGGACGCATCGCCGCCAGCATCGCCGAGCTTGGTTTGCCGATTGTCCTGGTGCAGGAAGGCGGCTATCTCTGCCCCGAACTGGGCGACAATCTGAGGAGTTTCCTGAGCGGCCTCGATACAATGCCCCGGACTTGATCCAGGGCCTCGACGGTCATCGGAAACCTATGAGGTTCCGGGTCAAGCCCAGGACGCGGATGCGTCGGCAATTCACGCTGGCCCGAAATTCTCGTCGAAGAACCTCAGCCAGTTTTCGCCCATCACACCCGCGACCTTGGTCTCGCTCATGCCGATCCTGCGCAGGCCATCGGCGACGTTCCCGAAATCCCGGTTGTCACGGAACCAGTCCGGCATGGCTGGGAAATCCGCATCGCTGGCCGAGCCCTCGCCGTAATCGATCGCCTTGGTCCAGCGCCCGACCCGCATCCACTCGACCACGCTGTCCGGCTGATCCTGGCAAAGATCGGTGCCGATGCCGATCCGCTCGGGGCCCATCAGCTCGGCCGTGCGCGCCACCATCTCGCAGAAATCCGCGAGCCGGCAATCGGATTTTCCTTTCAGATGATGGGGATAGATCGAGAAACCCAGCATCCCGCCGCTTTCGGCTAGCGCCTTGAGCACCGTGTCGGACTTGTTTCTGAGCGCCTTGTGCCAGAAGGCCGGGTTCGCATGGGTGATCGCGATCGGCCGCGACGAGGTCTCGATCGCCTCCAGCGTCGAGCGCTCCGCCGAATGGCTCATATCGACGACCAGCCCGACCCGGTTCATCTCGGCGATCACCTCGCGGCCCATCCGAGTGATCCCCGGATCCTCCGCCTCGTAGCACCCGGTCGCCAGCAGAGACTGATTGTTGTAGCTGAGCTGCATGAAGCGCGCGCCGAGCGTGTGGCAGATCTCGACCAGCCCGATATCATCCTCGATCGGCGAGGGGTTCTGGAAGCCGAAGAAGACAGCCGTCCGCCCGGTCTCGCGCGCCAGCCGCACATCGTCCCCAGTTCTTCCCTGGAAGATCAAGTCCGGGAACCGCTCGAACCAGCGATTGAACCGCTCGATGTTTAGGGCCATTTCGCGGAAGGTTTCGTGATAGGCGATGGTCACATGGACCGCGTCGACGCCACCCTCGCGCATCTGCCGGAAGATCTTTTCGGACCAATTCGCGTATTGCAAACAATCAATAAGGTAGGGCTGGGTCATGGGTGCACGCCTATCCGAACAACTCGTGGCAAAGCTCGAGCGACTCGACCAGTTTGTCGACCTCGGCCTTGGTGTTATAGAGCCCGAACGAGGCCCGGCAGGTCGCGGTCACGCCCAGATGGGTCATCAGCGGCTGAGCGCAATGGTGCCCCGCGCGTACCGCCACGCCCTTGCGGTCGATCACCGTCGAGATGTCGTGCGGATGCGCCGGCCCCTCCAGATTGAACGAGAAGATCGCCCCCTTGCCCAAGGACTTGCCATAGACCTGCAACCAGTTCAGCCCGTCCAGCCGGTCGCGGGCATAGTCGCGCAGGCCCTGTTCATGTTCGGCGATGTTCTCCATGCCTAGACCGGTCAGGTAGTCGATCGCGGCGCCAAAGCCGATAACCTGGACGATGTTGGGCGTGCCCGCCTCGAACTTCATCGGACCGTCCGCATACGTGATCCGTTCCTTCGCGACCTCCTTGATCATGTCGCCGCCGCCATGGAACGGGCGCATCTCGGCCTGACGCATCTTGCGGGCATAGAGCGCACCAGCGCCCGTCGGCCCATAGAGCTTGTGGGCGGTAACCACATAGAAGTCGCAGCCGATATCGGACAGGTTCACGGGCATATGCACCGCCGCCTGGCTGCCGTCGAGCATGGTGGCGATGCCGCGCTCGCGCGCCGCCTGGCAGATTGTCTTCACGTCGACCACTGTGCCAAGCACGTTCGACATATGTGTTACCGCGATCAGCTTGGTCCGGGGTGTGATCGCATCGATCACGGCCTGGGGATCGAGGTCGCCGTTCACGTCCACGTCGACCCACTTCAGGACGGCCCCCTGACGCTCGCGCAGGAAATGCCACGGCACGATATTGGCGTGGTGCTCCATGACCGAAAGCACAATCTCGTCTCCCGGTTCGAACCGCGGCATGGCCCAGCCGTAGGAGACCAGGTTGATCCCCTCGGTGGTGTTCGAGGTCAGGATGATCTCTTCCTCCGAGCCCGCGCCCAAAAAGGCCGCGATCTTGCCGCGCACCGCCTCGTAGTTCTCGGTCGCCAGGTTCGAGAGGAAATGCAAGCCCCGGTGCACGTTCGAATACTCTTCCGAATACGCTTTCGTCACCGCGTCGATCACCGTCTTGGGCTTTTGGGCCGAGGCGCCGTTGTCCAGATAAACCAGATCGACCCCGTTCACCTGGCGCGACAGGATCGGGAAATCGGTGCGGATCTTTTCGACGTCATACATGGCCACTCTCTCGCTCAGGCGCCCATCATCATCGGCGTCAGCAGCATCGCTGGCAGGATCATCATCGCGAACAGCACTGCTAAAACGCTAAACGTCCGTTTGAATCCATGTAGTTCGGCGATGAAGGCGGCATAGAGCCAAATCAGCAACGCGCCTCCGATAAGCGCGATCATCGCCGCGCTGTCGCTCAGCTCGACCGCGACATCCGGGTTCTGCGCCAGGGATTGCATGGCTGCCAGGTTCTGCCGCGCGGCCAGCTCGACGAAGGGCGAGGTCACGCTGGTGACCACGTCGTACCAGGCGACGACCAAGGCCGATTGGCGAAAATCTCCAGTGCCGCCGAAGACGCGGCCGACATAGCAGATCAGCGTGGTGATGATGCCAAACGAGATCAGCGCACCCACCATCCGCCCGATATAGGCGCCAAGCCCGGCAGGGCCGTCGCCAGCCACTTCGATGGGGATCAGGATCACCATGATCTGCCGCACCACGAAGGCCAGCAACACCAGGAGCAGGATCTCCTGCACCCCATAAGCGCCGCTCATGATCCGGCGCACCGAGGCGCGCGGATGCATGTAGCCGCCGATGACGTTCTCGATCACTGCGCCCATCATGGCTGCCGCCCCACCGTCATTTCAAAAGGCCCGGCCCAGCAGATAAAGCGCCAAGACAAACGCGGCAACCAGACTGGCGATGACACCAAAGACCTTCCAGGTGCTGGTAAATCCATGCGCCTCGGCCAGGCAATGGGCCAGAACCCAGGCCGATGCGATCGCACCCAACATACTGGCGATCTCGGCCGCGCGCCCGGGCGCGTCGGTCAGCAGAAGCGAGAGCATCGTCGCCGCCAGGACCGCCGGTGCCGCTATCAGCGAACCCCAAAAGACTGCCGCCCGGCTGTCGCGCCAGGGCCCGGTTCCGCCGAAGGCCCGGGCGACCACACCCGCTAAGGCCGCCACGACGTAGAGCGCGATCGTCCGGTAGAAGACCGACGAGACCAACGCCGCGCCAATCAATCGGCGGATCTCGTCTGGCGTCAGCGTCGGGGCTTGCGGCCCCCAGGCCAGCAGGATAGCGCGTCCGGCGAACCAGATCAGGCCCGAAAGCACTGCGTAGAACAGCAGCCGCCCCTCGCGGGGCCCCCGCGCCAGCTCGACCCGCATCGAGCCACGCAGATCCGCCCAGGCGCCGAGCACGCGCCAGACCAGTCCGTTGGCCGGTGCCGCCTCCTCGGCCACGGACATCAACCGGCCGTCCCGGTTTTCTTCCCGGTACTTGTCTGCGCGCGCTCGGCCATCCAGGTGGCGACATGGGCGCGCATTGCCTCGGCCAATGCCTCGTTCTCGATCTCCTCGAAGGCCTCCTCGGCAAATGCGGCGACCAGCATCGCTTCGGCCTCCGCCTCGGGCACTCCGCGCGAGCGCAGGTAGAACATCGCCGTCTCGTCCAGCTTCCCCGTTGTCGAGCCGTGACTGCATTTCACATCATCGGCATAGATCTCGAGCTCCGGCTTGGCAGAGAACTCGGCGCCCTCGGTCAGCAGCACCGATTGGCTGATCTGATAGCCGTCGGTCTTCTGCGCCACCTGGCGCACGAAGATCTTGCCCTGGAAAATGCCGTGCGCCTTTTCCGTCAGCACGTTCTTGAAGACCTGGCGGCTTTCGCAGCCGGGCGCGCCATGGGTGACGAAGACCGTGTTATCGACATGGCTCTCGCCCTTGGCCAGAACCGCGCCCGCGATATGGCCCACGGCGCTTTCGCCAGCGAAGTCCATCACCACCTCGTTGCGGGTCATCTCGCCGTCGGCTGTCAGGGTGAAAGTCTTGAACTGTGCCTCGGCGCCGATCCGCGCGAAGATATGGCTGGCGCTTGGCGCCCGCGGGCCCTCCTGAATGCGCACATGCTGGAAGCTGCCGCCCTCGGCCACATCGACCTCCAGCACCTTGTTGGTCACGGTGCCGGATTCCAGCAGCATCAGCGAGGCGCCGGGCTCGACCCGGATCACATGGTGCAACAGGCTGGCTCCCTCGCCGATCTGGTCGTGGCGCAGGTGCAGGGGTTCGGCCACCTGGCCCGTCACATGCAGTGCCAGCCCCTCGGTGGCGCAAGCCGTATTGAGCGCGGCCAGCGGGCGCGCCACCTTCTCCTGCCCCGCGGCCTCCAGATGCCCGAAAACCTCACGCGCCGGTGCAATATCCTGTTGCAACGCCTCGCTCAGCGTCGAGACGCTCAGGCCCGGCTGGGCGGCGTCGTCCGATAGGTCGGGCCGGAAATGCCCATTGACGAAGCGTAGTCGGCGCGGATGCACATCGCCGAACTGGCTTTGCATCCGGGGCGCGTCCAACGTCTCGCCGACCTCCGCGATAGGCGCGGTCAGGCGGCCCGGATCAGTGTATTTCCAGTATTCGTCGCGCCGCGCCGGCGCGCCGGCCTCCAACAGCCGTGTCCGCGCTGCGGCGCGCGCGTCGCGCGCCCAGCCTGCCTCGTGACCTGGCAGGGGCAGGACATGCAGCAGAGCCTCGGCCGCCTTCCTCTTCGCATCTTTGGTCATCGTGGGGGCCACCATCACGCCACCTTATCGTCCAAGTGAGCATAGCCCTCGGTCTCGACCCTCAGCGCCAGTTCCGGCCCGCCGGTCTCGGCGATCCGCCCGTCCGCCATGATGTGCACGACATCCGGTTTGATGTGGTCGAGAAGGCGCTGATAGTGGGTGATGACCAGGAAACTCCGGCCCTCGTCGCGAAGCGCGTTCACACCGTCGGCGACCAGCTTCATTGCATCCACATCTAACCCGGAATCGGTCTCGTCCAGGATGCACATGCGCGGCTCCAACACCGCCATCTGCAAAATCTCGTTGCGCTTCTTCTCACCGCCTGAAAAGCCCACATTGACCGGGCGCTTCAGCATGTCGGCGCCAATTTTCAGGGCCTTGGCCTTCTCGCGCACCAGCTTCAGGAAATCTGGCGCCGAAATCTCGTCCTCGCCCCGCGCCTTGCGCTGTGCGTTCATGGCGGTGCGCAGGAAGGTCATGTTGCCGACGCCAGGGATCTCGACCGGATACTGGAAGGCCAGGAATAGGCCATGAGCGGCGCGCGCCTCTGGGTCCATATCCAGCAGATCCTCGCCGTCCAGCGTGGCCGAGCCCTTCGTCACCTCGTAACCCTCGCGGCCCGACAGCACGTAGGAGAGGGTCGACTTGCCCGACCCGTTCGGCCCCATGATCGCATGGACCGATCCGGCCGGGATGTCGAGATCGACCCCGTTGAGGATCACCTTGTCCTCTTCCTCCAGCTTCACATGCAGATTCTCGATCTTCAGCATTCCGTTTTCCCTTTGGCGGCATCTCCGCCGCAGTTTTTCTCCGAGGTGCGGCGCCGGTGGCGTCACTCCAATCCCAAAACCACCCGCGACACGTATTCAGGGGTGTAAATCTGCTCCATCAGGCTCGCCATCATCGGCACCCATATGGGCTCGGACATGAAGGCCAGTACGCCGCCGATCAGCAGCGCCAGCATGGCGATGTAGTTCGTCTTGCCCATCACCAGCACCACGATGCCCATCAGGATCAGGGTGATCACGCCTTCGGCGATGTGCAGCGTCTGGGTGCTGCCCTCGATGCCCAGCTGGCTCATGGCGATGCTGCGCCCGGCGACCAATGCCAGCGCGCCGAGAACGAAGGCGATGGGCGGCAGGACCATCTTGCCGACCGAGATCTCCAGATCGTCGTCGTCATCCTTCGCGTAGGCCATGCGCCGGTTCAGGCCAACGGGCGGCGGGCCGCCGGGCAGCTTGGCTTTGACCTTCTTCAGGCGTTTGTTGAAATCGTCCGATTGGCTCATGCCGCCCTCCTTGCGATCAATCCTTGCTGCGGCGCTTGCCGACCAGATACGAGAACAGGAATACCAGGCTGGCCAGCGCGCCGCACCCCAGGGCGAAGACGATCCGCACCGCCGCCGAGCCGCTGACCTCGAGATAGACGCCCAGCCAGTAGACCACGGCCGTCACGAACAGGCCGTAGAACAGTCCGCCATAGAGCAGCGTCTTGTCACGCTTCACGATTGACCTCCCTGGTCCTTGCCCCAGCGCCAGCGCCATTCGCCGTCGGTCTTGGCCTTGCAGAGCCTGATGAAGGCGAGGATCGAGGCGCCGAAGAGCAACAGGAAGGCGACGACCTGGACGCCGCTGGGACCGGCCTCGGATGCCGAAGTCCGGACGATCAGCAGATGGGTGAACGCGAGCACGATCAGCACGAAGACGATGATCGCCGCCCAGCCCTTCCAATTGGCCGGCGAGGCGCCATAGCCATATGTCTTGGGTTTGAACCAGGGGTCGGTCATTTTAGTGCTCACGCGTCATAGTAAGTAAAAAAAACTCAGCCATTCAGGCCGCATCAGATCATTGCTCCCCGGTCCACGAGCGTCGAATTGGACACGTTCGACGACTGTTCCCAGTTCTAGAGGCTTGGGCAGGTTGCCGGATGTCGCGGCAACGCCGAGACAAACGAGAACCAGCGCAGCGATCGTGTCGCGCCAACCGTTCCTAGCCAACAGACCGCTCACCCAACGCTCCCTTCCAAACTGATCGCAACCAGCTTCTGGGCCTCCACGGCGAATTCCATTGGCAGTTCCTGCAGCACCTCCTTGCAGAAGCCGTTGACCACCAGGGCAACCGCCTCCTCCTCGTCCATGCCACGCGAGCGGCAATAGAAAAGCTGGTCGTCGTCCACCTTCGAGGTCGTCGCCTCATGCTCGCAGCGTGAGCTGGAATTCTTCACCTCGATGTAAGGCACCGTATGCGCCCCGCATTTGTCGCCGATCAGCAGGCTGTCGCACTGGGTATAGTTCCGCGCGTTGCCGGCGCGAGGGTGCATCGAGACCAGGCCGCGGTACGTGTTCTGGGCCCGCCCCGCGCTGATCCCCTTCGAGACGATGCGCGAGCGTGTGTTGGCCCCCAGATGCACCATCTTAGTCCCGGTATCCGCCTGCTGGGCATTGTTGGTGATGGCGATCGAGTAGAACTCGCCCTGGCTTTCCGCGCCCCGCAGGATGCAGGACGGGTATTTCCAGGTGATCGCGGAACCGGTCTCGACCTGGGTCCAGGACACTTTCGACCGCGCGCCCCGGCAATCGGCGCGCTTGGTGACGAAGTTGTAGATGCCGCCCCGGCCTTCCTCGTCGCCCGGATACCAGTTCTGGACGGTGGAATATTTGATTTCCGCATCTTCCAGCGCCACCAGTTCCACAACGGCCGCATGAAGCTGATTGGTGTCGCGCATCGGCGCGGTGCAGCCTTCCAGGTAACTGACGTAAGAGCCCTTGTCGGCGATGATCAGCGTGCGCTCGAACTGGCCTGTATTCTCCGCATTGATCCGGAAATAGGTGCTCAGCTCCATCGGACAGCGCACGCCTTCGGGGATGTAGACGAAGGACCCGTCCGAGAAGACCGCCGAATTCAGCGTCGCGAAGAAATTGTCCGATTGCGGCACGACCGAGCCAAGGTATTTCTTCACAAGATCCGGGTGCTCTTGCAGCGCCTCCGAGATCGAGCAGAAGATCACCCCGGCTTTCGCCAGCTCGTCCTTGAAGGTGGTGCCCAACGAGACGCTGTCGAAAACCGCATCGACCGCCACCTTCCGCCCATCCGGGCGTCCGTCGGCCGGAACCACACCCGCGCCCTCGACACCCGCCAGGATCATCTGTTCCTTCAGCGGAATGCCCAGCTTCTCGTAAGTGCGCAGAAGCTCGGGATCGACCTCATCCAGGGACTTTGGTTTCTCGTCGAACCCCTTGGGCTGGGCGTAATAATACTGTTCCTGATAGTCGATCGGCTGGATCTCCAGCATCGCCCAATCGGGCTCGGTCATCTCGACCCAGCGGCGATAGGCGGCCAGGCGCCATTCCAGCATCCAGTCGGGCTCGGCCTTCTTCTCGGAGATCAGGCGCACGATGTCCTCGTTCAGGCCTTTCGGCGCGAACTCGGTCTCCACATCGGATTCCCAGCCGTATTTGTATTTGCCCATCGAGCGGACGGCCTCGACCGTCTCTTCCTCGACGCCTTCTTTGACCTTGATGTCGTCCAGCGCGCTCATGCGGCTCTCCGTTTTCCCTTGTCCCGGGGTTCGCCCGGTGGTTCTTCTTCCCAATGCCCCGGGCTCGACCTGGGGCCTCGATGTGTCGTCCTGCTCCTCAATGCCCCGGGTCGAGCCCGGGGCATTGGGAACATCACGCCGCCCGTTCCCTCCGGCGGCGGTATTGTTCGATCCACGTATCGGCGAAGCCCATCACCTCGGCCTCGGTCGTCGTTGGTCCCATCGAGACCCGGATGGCGGATGAGGCGGTCACGTCGTCAAAGCCCATCGCCAGCAGCACCCGGCTGGCCTTGTTGACCTTGCCCGACGAACAGGCCGCGCCCGCGCTGATCGCGTAGCCCGCCAGATCCATCTGCATCACTTGGGTTTCTCCGCGCCAGTCGGGCACGGCAAAGCACGAGGTGTTGGGCAGGCGCGGGACCTCCTTGCCGAAGATGATTAGATCGGGCGCCTCGGTCGCCAAGTGGTCTTCGAGTTGATCCCGCAAGACCGCCACCTTGTCCCAAACGCCCGCTTCCAAGTCGCGCTGGGCCGCTTCCGCCGCCGCGCCGAACCCGGCGATGCCGATGACATTCTCGGTCCCCGACCGGCGGCCTTGTTCTTGGCCGCCGCCTCTAAAGAAAGGCTCAGGATCAAATGGCTCGTGCATCAGAACTGCGCCAACGCCCTGGGGGCCGCCAATCTTGTGAGATGACGCGAGGACGAATTCTCCGTCTACGCTGTAGGGCAGCTTTCCGATCGCCTGCACCGCATCTCGCACAATTGTCGTGGATCGCAATCCTGGTTCGTTTTTGAATTGATGCAGATCGTCTGAGGTCTGCAACACGCCGGTCTCACCATTCGCTGCCGCAAGGGCCAGTGTTTGATATCGTCCAACCTCTTCTTCGCTTAGGCGCACGGCGCCGCTTTCGGAAACATCCCAGCCACAAGTCGACTCGCTGTTTGCGACAACGCAATCGTGCTCGGTCTCTGGCGACAGAAAGGCTCCGTAGGTCGCAGCAATCCAATTTGCTGCTTCGGTAGCCCCACTTGTGAAGATGACGGTTGCGCTGGGGTCGACATCAAACTCTTCCGACATGGTTAGCGCCGCCACCTGACCCCGCGCCTTCTCGACGATCGCCTTCGCCGCACGTCCCTCGGCATGGACGCTGGAGGGGTTCCCCACCACATCCATCGCCGCCAGCATGGCGTCGCGGGCCTCGGGGCGCAGCGGCGCCGAAGCGTTCCAGTCGAGGTAGACGCGCTCGCTCACGCCTGCGCCTCCTCTTCCTCTAGAAGCTCGCTGAAATCCGGCACGGCGGGGCAGGGCACCATCCGGTCGCCGATCACGTCCGCAATCGTGGTCTGGCTCAGGAACACATGCACATGGGCCGAAAGCTGTTCCCACAGGTTATGGGTCAGGCAGGCCTCCTTCGACTTGCCGCAGCCCTGGCCTTCCTCCCACTTGCCGTCGCAGCCCATGGCGTTCAGGCGTTCGTCCACGGCGGCCATGACGTCCGAGATGCGCAGCTCGTCCGGCGCTCGCGCCAGCAGGTAGCCGCCGCCGGGCCCGCGCACTGAATCCACCAGCCCGGCGCGCCTCAGGCGCACGAAAAGCTGCTCTAAATAGGCGAGGCTGATGTCCTGCCGCTCGGAGATTTCGGCCAACGTCACCGGCCGTGGCGCGCCATTCAGCGCTATATCGGCGAGCGCCGTCACAGCATAGCGGCCCTTGGTGCTGAGCTTCATCCCAAACCTCCCGTATCGGCCAAATCCTAAGCGTCAGGCCCCCGCACACATGTTGACCTGCGCGCCCATCGGCATTACCTCCCATAAACGCGAGCGAGAGGCCGTATCCGGCTGATTTAGAATTGTTCTAGGAAACCTGACAGAAGAAGTCAAGCAATCGGGAAGCCGCACCCGATGCGCGCGTATAACGAGGAAGAGCAGACATGCCAGAGGTGATCTTCGCGGGCCCCGAGGGCCGTCTTGAGGGCCGTTATCACCCGGACCCCGAGAAGGACGCCCCGATCGCCCTAATTTTGCATCCGCACCCGAAATTCGGGGGCACGATGAACAATCCGGTGACCTATTCGCTGCACTATGCCTTCCGGGATATGGGCTTCACCGTGATGCGATTCAATTTCCGCGGCGTCGGGCGCAGCCAGGGCGAATTCGACCAGGGGATCGGCGAATTGTCCGACGCGGCCTCAGCGCTGGACTACCTGCAGGCGCAGAACCAGAATGCGCGGGCATGCTGGGTGGCGGGATTTTCCTTCGGTGCTTGGATCGGCATGCAGCTTCTGATGCGGCGCCCGGAGATCAGCGGGTTTATCTCGGTGGCCCCTCCCGCGAACATGTACGACTTTTCGTTCCTGGCCCCATGCCCCTCGTCGGGCCTGATTATCAACGGCGATGCCGACCGGATCGTGCCGACTGAGGAAGTGATCAAGCTCTCCGATAAACTGAAGGCCCAGAAGGGGATCACCATTACCCATCAAACCGTGCCCGAGGCCAACCACTTCTTCGAGAAGGGCATGGACACGCTGGTCGGCAACATCAAGGACTACGTGGTCAGGCGCATGGAAGAGGGCGGGCGGTAGGCTCCAATGCCCCGGACTTGATCCGGGACCTCGCGCCGCTCAGCGCCCCACAACGAAATCTCGGCTCAAGGCCGGGAAATTATGTCGTCACGGATAACTGATCCGCCCCCCGCAAACCGGCTCGCGGCACCCGGTGGTCGAGGGTGCCGAGGTCGGCAGCCCGCGCAGCACCCTGACGGCAAGATAGGCGAAAGCCTGCGCTTCCAGCATATCTCCGTCCAGCCCCACCGCCTCGACCGGCTCGACCGGGGCATCGAGGCGATCCGCCAGCATCCGCATCATCGTCTTGTTATGCCGCCCGCCGCCGCAGACCAGCCAACGGGTTGGGGGCGAGGGCATATGGGCCACCGAAGCGGCCACGCAATCGGCGGTGAAAGCGGTGAGTGTCGCGGCGCCGTCTTCGGTGGACAGCCGTTCGACCGCCCTCATCACATGCTGAAAGTCGTTCCGGTCAAGGGATTTGGGCGGGGTTCGGCGCAAATAGTCGATCGCCGGTAGCGCTGTCAGCGTTTCATCACACGCCTGGCCTCGCGCGGCCTGCCTACCGTCTTCGTCAAACCCTACCCCGGCACGCAGGATCATGAAGTCGTCGATCAGGGCATTGGCCGGACCAGTATCGAACGCCAGGAGTGCGCCGGGGCTCTCAGGCGCTGACATCGCCGGATCGACCCATGTAACGTTCCCAACGCCGCCAAGATTGAGGAAGGCAATCGGGTCGCTCAACCCGACATGCCTGGCCAGAACGAAATGATAGAATGGCGCAAGTGGCGCGCCCTCTCCGCCCGCGCGCATGTCGGCCGAGCGGAAATCCCAGACGGTCGCAACTCCGCAACCCGCAGCTACGGCGTCGCCATCACCGAGCTGTAGCGTGACGCCTTCCTTCGGGCGATGAGACACGGTCTGGCCATGGAACCCGATCACTCCAGGCGCGGCGTCCAGACGTTCGATCGCGTCGAGATGAACGGTTGCTGCGCTCTGCTCCAAAATCGACAACGCATTGGGCCAGCAGGATGCATTCTGAAGCTGGTCGGTGCGTAGCCCGGGCACCGCTTCGTTCGCCGCGATCATCTGGGCGCGGTAGCCATCGTCATATGGAACGAACAGGCTGGGACCAAACTCCTCGACTGTTTCCCCATCCGTCAGCACCAACGCGGCGTCCACCCCGTCCATCGAGGTGCCGCTCATCAGCCCGAGCGCCCAAACCGGTCTTCCTGCTGCAACCTCGACCATACCTCACCGTGTTCGTCATGCCACGGCTTGGCCGGGGCATCTCGTGGGTCATTCCTTGGAGCCCGCTCCTGGTTCTCTCACGAGATTGCCCGGTCAAGCCGGGCAATGACGGGCGGGAACCTCCTCTTCCTTTATCGGCTCAATCCGCTATAGAACCCGCCCACCACATTACGGGGAAGACCGATGACCTACCAGCCGAAAGCCGAGTTTCTGCGCGTGATGATCGCGCGCGGCTTCCTGCAGGATTGCACCGATCTGGAGGGGCTCGACAAGGCCCTGATGGCGGGCACCGTTCCGGCTTATGTGGGTTATGACTGCACCGCGCCGTCGCTGCATGTGGGCAACCTTCTCAGCATCATGATGTTGCACTGGTTTCAAGCGACCGGGCATCAGCCGATCATCTTGATGGGGGGCGGCACGACCAAGGTGGGTGACCCATCGGGCAAGGACGAGTCCCGTCAGCTTCTGACCGAGGACAAAATCAGCCAGAACATGGCCGGCATCCGTGCGGTCTTCGAGCGTTTCATTGGCTTCGAAGACCAGAGCGGCAACGCGGTCATGGTCAACAACGCAGATTGGCTGGAGGACCTCCGCTACATACCTTTCCTGCGCGACTATGGCAGGCATTTCTCGATCAACCGGATGCTGACCTTCGACTCGGTCAAGTCGCGCCTCGAGCGTGAGCAGAACCTGAGCTTTCTCGAGTTCAACTACATGCTGCTCCAGGCCTACGACTTCCTCAAGCTCTACCGGCGCACCGGCTGCCTGCTGCAGATGGGCGGCTCCGACCAGTGGGGCAACATCGTCAATGGCGTCGACCTGACCCGCCGGGTCGAGGGCGTCGAGGTTTTCGGGCTGACCTGCCCGCTGATCACCACCGCCGACGGCGCCAAGATGGGCAAGACCGCCCAGGGTGCCGTGTGGCTGAACGCCGAGATGCTGAGCGCCTACGATTACTGGCAATTTTGGCGCAACACGGGCGATGCGGATGTCGGGCGGTTCCTGAAGCTATTCACAACGTTGCCGATAGACGAGATCGCGCGCCTGGAGACGCTCGAGGGCCAGGAGATCAACGAGGCCAAGAAGGCCCTGGCGAATGCCGCGACTGAGCTGGCGCATGGGGCGCAAGCGGCAGCCGCCGCTGAGGCGACAGCGCGCGAGACATTCGAGCAAGGCGGTGCCGGCGCCGACCTGCCGACCCTCGATCTGGATGCTGCCGGGATCGAGGGCGGGGTCTCGATCGTCCAGCTCTTCGTGCGTTCGGGGCTTGCCGCGTCCGGCAAGGAGGCCAAGCGCCTGATCACCGAGGGCGGTGCTCGCCTGAACGACGAGCCCGTCACCGATCCTGGGTTGATGCTTGGTGCGAGTGACTTGGCTGCGCCACTCAAACTGTCCGCCGGCAAAAAGCGCCATGCGCTGGTGCGCCTCTCCTAGGCAGTAGCGGCGTTGCCCGTCCGGGGCCTCAGCCCCGGATCGCGCGCGATCAGCCCCCAGTGCGGGCGCGACCCTCCTACTCTTGGCGGCGCGTCGCCCCTACTCTTGGCGGCGCGTCGCCCCTACCCACCACCCGGCCTCAACGTCATCACCCCAATCGCCCCGGCCGCCGCCTCTTCGTCGTCCATCGACATCGGGATCATGTCGCCCCGCGCCCAAAGATCGGCCAAATGGTCGAACCAGCGCGAGAAAGGATGCCCGCTCTGCCCGGTCGCGATGATCATCACCGAGCCGTCCGGCTCTGCGAAGTCCAGCACCACCCGCAAGCCCGCCGCGTGGACATTGGCAAACGGTTGCTCGCCTCGTCCCGGGGTCTGGCCGCGCAGCAGGGTGTAGTTGCCGCCCGAGGTCTCGTTCTCGATATTGAAAAACGGAGCCAGCGCGCCGAACAGGCCCAAGGGCGTGTGTTTGTGCACCGCCACATGAGCGGCACCCCAGCGCCAGCCCTCCAGGTTCGACCCATAGCGCCGCGACAGCGAGATCAACGCGTCGTCCAAGGCCAGCGCCGCCATTTCCGGGCAGCCCTCGCGCTCGGGCGTCTTGTTCACGTCGCACCAGATGCCGGCCCCGTCGATATCCCGGAACACCCGCTCGACGAACAAGGGCCGCGGCCCCTCCACATCGGCGATCAACGGCCCCAATTCGTCGGAAGCCAGCCGCCGGGTCAGCATCCGCATCCATTCGGCGAAGATAAGCGGCTCAGGGCTATGCTGGTCCATGTCGCCGTTCCAGCGGCCCAGCAATTCAATCGCCTCGCGTCTCAGCTCGTCGCGCCCACCGCCCGCCTCCTTGCGCCACCAAAGGTCTCGGGCGATCAGCGGCAAGGTTGCGCGCGCCATCTCGGAGACCGCGTCGTTTTGCAGGGCCACGAAGCCCTCGCGGGAATGATAGGCGCGCGTCGAGAGCTCCTTTTCCAGCCGCTGGATCCGGTAGGGATAGCCCCAGTCGAAGCTGATATGGTTGGGGAAGGGCGCGTCGGTGATCCGGTTGTTCGCATTCGCCACCGCGCCCGAGGCAGGCCGGATCACGCGCGGGTTCAGGATCGCGGGCCGCAATCCCGCCCAATCGTTCTCGGCCAGCCAACCAGGCGAGGGGATGCGCCCCTGACTGGGGCTCTCGGCCTTGCGTCCCGGGATCGCGCCGGCGACCACCATCGCCACCCCGTTGCGATCGGCCATGACGATGTTTTGAGCGGGCGCCAGCGCCATCTCCGCGGCCTTGAGCGCCTCCTCGATGCCACCGGCTTTCATCATGCGCATGGCCGCGCTCATGGTCCGGTCCTCGATCGCCAGCGCGGTCCATCTCAAGGCCGCCACATGGCCTTCCGGCGTGACCCCGGCGGCGCCGAACATGTCGCCACTCAGGACCGGACCATGCCGGGTCAGGCGCACGGTCTGCGTCTCGGGCGGGGCACCCGCAATCTCAATCCGAATCTGCCGGTTGGTGAACCAGCGCCAGCCGCCCGGGGTCAGATACTCGCTGGGGTCGTCCGGGTTGACCCGCTCGATATAGAGATCCTGATCATCCACATTCGCGGTCGTGATCCCCCAGCCCATCGCCCGGTTGCGTCCGACCAGAACCACCGGGACACCGGGCAAGGTGCCGCCAATCGCCGAGATACCTGGCCCCTGAATGTCGGCCAGGTACCAAACCGACGGCGCTGCCAGCCAAAGATGCGGGTCGCTGGCCAGAAGCGGCTTGCCCCCGGACGAGCGCGAGCCGTCCACCGCCCAGGCGTTCGAGGCACCAGCCATGCGCGGATCGTCGGCGGGCCCGAAGAAATCCATCCACGGATCGCGCGGCGCCGGCCGGGCTTCTGCGAACCGGGCGCCCGGAAAGAGGTCAGAGAACCGCCTCGGCGTCGTGACTGCCGGGTTCGGGTCCTCCGGCAGGATATCGCTGACCCGCTCGGGCTCAAGGTTCAGCAGGAACTTGCCGCGCGTGATCTCGTTGCGCGCGCCGTTCGACAGCCGCAACGCCATCAGTTTCAGGATCGCGAGCGAATCCGTCTCGCTCCAGGGCGCGAGGCCCGATGGAAACAGGAAGAACTCCGGTGCCCCGCGTCCCAGCGCATTGGCGTTCACCTGCCTGATCCAGGCGTTTACGCCCTTGGCATAGGCTGCCAATGCCACCTGGGTCTGCGGCGTCTGATGCGGCAGCGAGGCGCCGGCAACGCCATAGATGTCGAGCGTTTTCATTAGCCGGTCGATCTCGACCGTGCGGGTGCCGAACAGCTCGGACAGCCCGCCGCGCGCGGCCCGGCGACTGAGCTCCATCTGCCACATCCGGTCCTGGGCGTGCGCCAGCCCAAGGGCGAAGAAGGCATCGTGGTCCGAACTGGCGCGGATGTGGGGCACGGCATTGGCGTCGCGGATCATCGTGACGTCGCCTTCGAGCTCCGCGAACGCGAGGTCGAGCCCGTAATCCGGCAGCGAGCGCGAGACCAGATACCAGCCCAGACCCAGCCCGACGGCCAGCAGGATCACTGCGGCAACGAAGATGCGCACCAGCCAGCGCAGGATAACCCTCATCTGGCCTTCACCCCTTTTCCCGCCCCCAACTTCCGTCTTGCGGCAATCGCGCTTTGCGCGCCTTGACCGCGAGGGCCCAGGCCCACACTCTGTCGCCATCCCCCAATGCCCGTTTTTCCAGATGCGGCGGCGGGGTTCAACCGCAAGAAACACAAACCCCGCTGCAGACGCACTCGTCGGGGCGCGACCAGCGGGCAAGCGAGGGAGGGAAGATTGGCGATCGTATCGTTTCTGGGCCTGGGCGTGATGGGTTATCCGATGGCCGGTCACTTGGTGGCCAAGGGTCATGAAGTCACGGTCTATAACCGCACCCAGGCCAAGGCCCTGGCCTGGGCGGATCAGCATGGCGGCAAGGCCGCACTGACCCCGCGCCAGGCGGCCGAGGGGTCAGATTTCGTCATGGCCTGTGTAGGCAACGATGACGACCTGCGCTCGGTGGTGCTGGGCGAGGACGGGGCGCTGGCGGGCATGGGCTCGGGCGCGATCTTCGTCGATCACACCACCGCCTCGGCCGCGGTCGCGCACGAATTGCATGGGCTTGGAGCAGAGAAGGGAGTTGGCTTTGTCGACGCACCGGTCTCGGGCGGCCAGGCCGGGGCCGAGAACGGCCAGCTCGCCATCATGTGCGGCGGCGACCAGGGGACTTATGACCGAGCCGAACCGGTCATGCAGGCCTATGCCAAGTCAATTAAGCGTTTGGGCGATGTCGGCGCCGGACAGCTCACAAAGATGGTCAATCAGATCTGCATTGCCGGGCTGGTTCAGGGCCTCTCCGAGGGGCTGAACTTCGCAGTCAAGGCCGGGCTCGACGGCGAGGCGGTGATCGAGGCGATCTCCGGCGGTGCGGCTGGCTCGTGGCAGATGGCCAATCGGCACAAAACCATGCTGGATGACCACTACGAGCACGGCTTCGCGGTCGATTGGATGCGCAAGGATTTGGGCATGTGCCTCGACGAAGCCAAATCGAACGGCGCCCGCCTGCCGGTCACGGCGCTGGTCGATCAGTTCTACGGCGAGGTCCAGGACATGGGCGGCGCGCGCTGGGATACGTCATCGCTGATGCGCCGCCTTAACAGGTGATCGCGCTGCACAGCGTCGCGGAGGTATCGCTCCCGGTCGATCCAGGGCCACTGGAGTGGGAGGTCCAGAACAAGGAGGCGATCGAAGCCCATTGGGCGCGGGCCGTGGCGCGGAACCCCACCCTTTTCGACGGCCAAGTGCATATGGCGACCGACCTGTCAGTTCAGGGCGGCCAGCTAACGGCCCGTTGCGTCCCTGCGCGGTTCGCCAGCTTTCTCCGCTGGCGCGACACCGGATATCCCGGACCGGCGATGCGCCTTGTATTTGGGTTTGCAGCGACGACGGCATCGGACGGTGCGCTGCTGCTCGGGCGCATGGCCGATCACACTGCGAACCCCAACCGGGTCTACTTTCCGGGCGGCGTAATGGACGAGAATGACTGCAGCGACGGCTGTCTGGATGCGGAGGGAAACATTCGGCGCGAACTGGCCGAGGAGTGTGGGCTAGAGACGCATCAGGTCTGCTTTCGCCCCGGCTTCCTGGTGGTCGAGACGCTGGTGGAGCTTGCGGTCGGCCGGGTCGCGGATATGCCCTGGCCCGCCAACGAAGCGCGCGACCATCTGCTACACAGCATCGAGGCGCGGGGCGACGGCGAACTCGTCGACATCATCGCCGTTCGTTGCCGCACTGATGTCGATGGGCTCGATCTGGCCCCCTATGCCCGTGCGGTCATCGATTGGAGGTTTCCAGAATGACCGGGCTCGGTCCCATCCCACTGCCGGACGGCATCACGTCGCGCCAGGTCGCGACCGAGGCGGGCCTCGACATGCATGTGCTTGAGGCCGGCGCGCCGGACCGGCCGTTGCTGCTGTTGCTCCACGGCTTCCCGGAACTGGCCTATTCCTGGCGCCGGGTCATGCCCGCGCTGGCCGAGGCGGGCTATTGGGTCGTGGCGCCCGACCAACGGGGCTATGGGCGCACGACCGGCTGGGACGCGGGTTTTGACGGCGACCTTTGCGCCTTCGCCTTGCCGAACCTGGTGCGCGATCAGGTGGCACTGATCCGGGCGCTGGGCCGCGATCACGTCCATGCGGTGATCGGCCACGATTTCGGCTCGCCGGTCTCTGTCTGGGCGGCGCTCTTGCGCCCCGACATCTTCCGCCACGCGGTACTGATGAGCGCGCCCTTCGGCGGCGCGCCCGCCATCGCCGCACCCGAGGGGGATGTCCATGCGGATCTCGCAGTGCTGGAACGCCCACGCAAGCACTACCAATGGTATTACGCCACCCGCCAGGCCGCCCCGGACATGGATCAACCGCCTCAGGGCCTGCACGCCTTCCTGCGCGCCTACTTCCACATGAAGAGCGCGGATTGGGAGGCCAACCGGCCCTATCCCCTGACCGGCTGGACGGCCACCGAGCTGGCCAAGCTGCCGACCTACTACGTGATGGACTTGGATCAAGACATGCCCGCGACCGTGTCGCCCGAAATGCCTGGCGAGGCCGAGATCGCTGCTTGTGAATGGCTGCCCGATGACGCGCTTGCCATTTATGCCGCCGAATTCGCCCGCACCGGCTTCCAGGGCGGGCTCAACTGGTACCGCTGCGGCACGAGCCCGGCGTTCCGCCGAGACCTGTCGGTCTATGCGGGGAAGGCGATCGAGGTGCCGGTGACGTTCATTGCCGGCGCCTCGGACTGGGGCTATCGCCAGGTCCCGGGCGCATTGGAGGCGATGGAGACAACGGCCTGCGCCGATTACCGGGGCACGCACCTGATCGATGGCGCCGGCCATTGGGTCCAGCAGGAGCAGTCCCAGGCGGTGTTGGAGCGAATTCTGGCGTTCCTGTAGGGTGTGCATTCATGCGCACCATGGCGGCGCATCGAAGGTGCGCATAAATGTGCACCCTACGTAACGCCTTTCCCCTCGCGCCGCGCCGCGCTATGACCGGGCGCACACGCCTGCCGGAGCCCGCCCATGCCCTACGAATCCTTCGACCGCCGGATCAAGATCGCGCCGTCGATCCTGGCCGCCGACTTCGCCGATTTCGGGGGGGAATGCGCGGCAGTCGAGGGGCAGGGGGCCGACTGGGTTCATGTGGACGTGATGGACGGGCATTTCGTCCCCAACATCACCTTCGGGCCCCAGACCTGCGCCGCCATCCGGCCCCATATCAAGGGCGTCATGGACGTCCACCTGATGATCGCGCCGGCCGATCCGTATCTCGAAGCCTTCGCGAAAGCCGGGGCCGATATCCTGACCGTCCATGCCGAGGCCGGCCCGCATCTCGACCGCTCGCTGCAATATATCCGTGCGCTTGGGGCCAAGGCAGGGGTCGCACTCAACCCCGCTACCCCGCCCGAGGCGATCGAATACGTGCTGGACCGGATCGACCTGATCTGTGTGATGACGGTCAATCCCGGCTTCGGCGGGCAAAGCTTCATCGAGGCGATGCTGCCGAAGGTCGCTACCTTGCGCGAAATGGTCGGCGAGCGCGAGATCCATATCGAGATCGACGGTGGCGTCACGCCGGACACCGCCGACGGCTGCGCCGCCATGGGCGCCGACGTGCTGGTCGCGGGATCGGCGGTCTTCAAGGGCGGTTCGGTCGCCGAGCCCCAGGTCTATGGCCAGAAGATCCGTTCTATCCGCGAGGCGGCGGAAGCGGCACTTTGACTGCCGGCAAGGGGTCGGGTGGAACTTGCGCCACCTACCTGGGCGTCGCCCGCCTAACGGTTAATCTTTGAATATTTCGCGCCTTCCAGGCTCGCCCCGATCAACAGACCGTCCTCACCGAAGACGATGCCGACGACCGGCTTCTCGAACGTGCTCGAGTCGATGCCCGCATTCAGCCCCGCGTCGGGGAAGGTGACCTCGGCATCGGCGCCGACTTCCCAGCCATCGGCGCGCTGGAAATCGGCCAGCGCCTTGTCGGTCATGAAGAACAGCACGTGGCTGGTCTTCTGCACCCCGATCTGCAACCCGACCGAGGCGGCGGCGACCGAGTAATAACCGCCGTGCTTCTCGTAGCCGACCACCGGGTCATTGATCTTCAGCGCGCCTTCGCCATAGGCGCCGCCGACGATCAGGCCGCCCTTCACGACCTTGGGCATGACCAGCATGCCTTTCGCCTTGTTGGCAAGGTCCCGCGCGTTCGGCGCTTCGTTCCAAAGCCGCCCCAACGCTAGGTTGACGCGGGAGTCGATGACCTCCGCGTCGGCCGCCGCCGCGGGCAAGCCCAACGATGCGGCCAAAGTCGCGGCACCGAGCGCCGTGAGTGTGCTTCTGCGGGTCAACTTCATAGCTCTGCCTCTCGTTTTTTCGTGCACGTCTAGATTCCGTGTACGATTGGGGGGGTCTTGGTGCAATATGGTTAAGGGCAGCCGCCCTGCCAAGACAAGAGTGCGGGAGAGACCACCATGCGCCAGATAGAGATCGATGCCTCGGTGAACGTCTTGGGCGGGCAATTGGAAACCTGCTCCACCGCTCCGATGACCGGGTTCTTCCGCAACGGCTGTTGCGACACCTCGGCCGAGGACCGGGGCAGCCACACGGTCTGCGTTGTTCTGACGGCCGAATTCCTGGCCTTTTCAAAATCCTGCGGCAACGATCTCTCAACGCCCCGGCCCGAGTTCGGGTTCGGCGGGCTGAAACCAGGCGACCAGTGGTGCCTTTGTGCGGCGCGCTTTCTTGAGGCCTACGAGGCCGGTCAGGCGCCCCGCGTCAAGCTGACGGCGACCCATCGCCGGGCGCTGGACATCGTGCCGCTGGACTATCTGCGAGAACACGCGCTGGAGCGTAATTGATCGAGCTTGTTATTCGCCGCACGGCGGCGTGAAGCGCAGCGACAGGCACGACATTCCCCCGTCCAGCTTCGCCGCCTCGAAATTCGGGATCTCGCGGATCTTGAAGCAGGCCGCGGCCAACCGCCCGGTCGTGCGCGGAAAGCCTGACGGCATCAGCACCAGGTCGTTGAACCGGATTGCGTTTGCCGCCGCTTCTTCGCCGGGCGCGGTCAGAACGACCTCGTAGCCCTCGAACGGACCCGAGGCCGCCAGGCGCTCGGTCGCCAGGACCGTTCCTGGGCCGATCAGCGAGCAATCGGTTTTGAAGTGTAGCACGCCCGGAGGCGTCGCGACCTCGCTGACCTGGTGCCCCCATGGCGCCACCAGGCGTGCGAGATCGACGATCCCCGCCGCATCCGTGCGGGCCGAGCGCCCGGCCAGGATCTCGGTCCCGGTCTAGAGCAGATCACCGCCCTCGACGAAGCCATTCTCGATGGTCCGAATCTCGGGATAGAACCGCGCCAAAACCGGCGCCATCTCCGCCGCTTCGCCCAGCCGCGATGACGCGCCGGGGCGTAGTACGACCGCGCCCTCGGGCAGGCAGAGCGCCGTGTCCTCGACGAAGACCCCGTCCGGATAGGCGGGCAGCTCGAACACCTCGGCCCCTGTATCGCGCAATGCGCCGATATAAGCGGCATGATGCGTCAGGAAGGCCGTCAGGTCGGGCGCGCCGGTATCGACCGCGCGCAGGCCACCGGTCACCTCGGGGCCGGGCGCCCTGGTGATCGCATGGGTGAAGCGGCAGGCAAGGTCGAGTTCGCTCATCGGCGCGGCATAGATCACCGGCGCCGGTCTGTCGAGATTGAGCGCAGGCACCGCCGGATCGCGCCGCGTCGCGCGTTCAGCCATATCATGATAGGATGGATCATGGCCCGACCGCACAATCAGCTGGCTTTTCTGGCGATCCTGCTGCTCGCCGCTCTCGCCCTCAACACCAGCGCGACCGCAGGCGAGCGGGACAATGACGAACCCCGCTATGCGCGGACCGAGCTTCACCTGATAAGCGAAGGGCGCTTTCGGCCCGACGGCATCCTCTTCGCCACACGGGGTGCGGCTGGCCTTCAGGGGCCGGTCTACTTGCTATCCACGCGGAAGGTGGCCGTGGTGAAGGACGAGGACAAAGTGAATTTCGGTCGGGCGCTGGAGTTTCTCAACACCAACATCACCCAGGACATCACGGCCCAGCGTTTCCGCAATGCCCCGATTGTGGCCGGTGCGGCCCGGGCGGGCGACTATCTGGTGCTGATCTTCCCGGATGCCGAGGCGCTGTCACGGATCGCCGGGCAAACGCGCACGACCTATGTGGCCGACAGCTACGGCAAGACCTACGTGATCAAGGGCCGCCCGCGCCCGGTCGATCAGGGCACGGAACTGCCGGCGATGGGTCCGCCGTTGGGTGAGCTCGAGACCAAGGCGCGCAACACGGAATTGGCGATCATCGTCACGAGACACTGATCACCGGGCAGCCGTGCCCGCTCAACATCCCTCCGCGATCGAACGGATCTCGAAATAACCCCGTTTGGTGTTGAACGTGTTCACCACAAAGCACGAGCCGCGCCGGGCCGCGCCCAGCAGGAAATTCGCCGGGCGTTGATCGCTGAGGTTCGAGCGTTTCGAGACGACCCCCGCCGAGGCCGGGCCCGAGCCGACGGTCCGGAACTCGGTCCAAAGCTCGGCCCTAAGCTCGATCGCCATCAGTGTGGGCTCACGCGCGTTGAGCGGCCGGTCCCACCAGGCGCACTCCCCCGGCCCGGGCCGGGTGACCCTGGCCGCCTGGCGCGCTTTGCGGAACCGAAGCTGGATCGTGGTCTTGTCGCCATTCGGCGAGAGGATCATCCGCATGCCCCCGCCGACCCCACAGGTCATCGGGTAGAGCGTTTGGGCTGGCGCGGAAAGCGGCGCAAGCAGGAAAAGGCCAAGCATGAGACAAATGATCGGTTTCATGGGTCATCGCTCCCGAAATCATTGATGCAATAGAGGAAGTATAACAGAGACGAGGTTGGCCCGCCTATTGGCGCACAACCAAAATCGGTCATGTTTCGTGAACGAAGTTCCGCTCGTCGGGCAATTCTTGATCCAACATCGCATAGGAGACCAGGTAATTGGTGGACCATGTTCCACCGTACGTCGGTCCGCCGGAACCCTGATCGGGCCTAAACCAACCGCCCCTGCTCCAACGCCGCCCTGACAAAATCCGCGAACAGCGGATGCGGCTGGAATGGTTTCGACTTCAGCTCCGGGTGGAACTGCACGCCGACGAACCAGGGGTGGCCAGGGATCTCCACGATCTCCGGCAGCCGCCCGTCCGGGCTCATGCCGCTGAACTTCAGCCCCACGCCTTCCAGCTTCTCGCGATAGCTTAGCGCCACTTCGTAGCGGTGGCGGTGACGTTCCGAGATCGCCTGGCCGCCATAGATCTTGGACACTTGGCTGCCCTCGGCCAGCGTTGCGTTATAGGCGCCCAGGCGCATGGTACCGCCCTTGTCGTCGGTCACCTCGCGCTTGATGGTGCGGTTGCCCTCCAGCCATTCCTTCAGGTGATAGACCACCGGCTCGAACCGCTTTTGGCCACCTTTTTTCTCGGCTTCGTGGTCGAACTCCTCGCTGCCTGCCCGCGCGACGCCCATCAGGTTCCGCGTCGCCTCGATCACCGCCATTTGCATGCCCAGGCAGATGCCGAAATAGGGCACGTTGCGCAACCGCGCGAACTCGGCGGCGTGGATCATCCCCTCGGTTCCGCGCTCGCCGAAGCCGCCGGGCACCAGGATGCCGTCGAAGTTCTCCAGATAGGGCGCCGGGTCCTCGCGCTCGAAGATCTCCGAGTCCAGCCATTGCGACTTTACCTTCACCCGGTTGGCGATGCCCCCATGGGTCAACGCCTCGGCAATCGATTTGTAGGCGTCCTCCAGCTGGGTGTATTTGCCGACGATTGCGATGTTCACTTCGCCGTCCGGGTTGTGGACAGCGTCCACCACATTGTTCCAACGCGTCAGATCGGGCCGCGGCGCGGGCGATATGCCGAACGCGTCCAGCACTGCCTGGTCCAGTCCGACCGCGTGATAGGCCAACGGTGCCTCGTAGATCGATATCAGGTCATGGGCCGGGATCACGGCGTTCTCGCGCACATTGCAGAAAAGCGCGATCTTCTGGATCTCCTTCTCGGGGATCGGCCGCTCGGTCCGGCAGACCAGCACATCCGGCGCGATGCCGATCGAGCGAAGCTCCTTGACCGAGTGCTGGGTCGGCTTGGTCTTGAGCTCACCCGAGGCGGCGACGTAAGGCAGCAGGGTCAGGTGAACGTAGATACACTCGCCCCGCGGCCGCTCCTGCCCGAATTGCCGGATCGCCTCGAAAAACGGCAGGCCTTCGATATCGCCAACCGTGCCGCCGATCTCGCACAGCATGAAGTCGACTTCATCGTCGCCGATCGCGGTCCACTCCTTGATCTCGTTGGTGACGTGGGGGATGACCTGGATGGTCTTGCCCAGGTAATCGCCCCGGCGCTCCTTCTCCAGCACGTTGGAGTAAATCCGCCCGGAACTCACCGAGTCGGTCTTGCGCGCGGCGACACCGGTGAAGCGCTCGTAATGGCCAAGGTCCAGATCGGTCTCGGCTCCGTCATCGGTAACGTAGACCTCGCCATGCTCAAAAGGCGACATGGTGCCAGGATCGACGTTCAGATAGGGGTCGAGTTTCCTCAACCGGACGGTGTAACCGCGCGCCTGCAGCAGCGCGCCCAAGGCAGCCGATGCCAGCCCTTTGCCAAGGCTGGAAACCACGCCACCCGTGATGAAGACATACCGTGCCATGCTCGACCCCGTGGATTTCCTCGGTGGGTTTTCTCGGACGCTCCCGGACGGTCCCGGTGCGCCCCTTTATTTGGTTCCACGGGATTGGAGAGATACTAGATTCGGGGTGGGGCGGCAAGGTGGAGCGATGCGGAATTCTGGCCAGAATCCGACTATTCACGGTCTTTGACCCTTGATGCCGCGCACGACTTGCCTAAACCTCGCCGGATGGTCGAGAGAATATCCGGCAAAGCGCTGATCGTGGCTCATGGCTCGCCCTCGGACCCAGACGGGCCGGAGGATGTGATGCGTGCCTTGGCCCAGGCCGTGGCGACCCAGATGCCGGGCTGGTCGGTCGCTGGGGCGACCCTGGCGGCACCCGGTGCTCTCAAAGCGGCGGTCGAGGGGTTCGGCCCTGGGTCTAACCCCGAGCCTCTTCTCGTCTATCCGCATTTCATGTCGGACGGCTGGTTCGTCAGCGACGAGCTGCCCAGGCGCCTGGCGGCGGCAGGTTCCGGCGCGCATCGCGTGGTGCCCGCCTTCGGGACCGATCCGGCCGTCCAGCGCCTTTGCCTCGAGCGGGTGGCCGAGGGGGCGGCTGCGCACCCGCCAGGTAGCGTTGCCGTGATGCTCGCCGCCCATGGCTCGCCCTCAGACCCGCGCCCAGCCGCCGCGGCCCGCGCTGCCGCCGCGGTGATTGCTGGAAGTGGCCGGTTCCGCGAGATCCTGACCGGCTTTGTCGACGAGGCGCCCTACTTGGCCGAGGCGGCCCGGGTCTCGGCCCCCGCGCTGTGCCTGCCGTTCTTCGCCGGGCGCGCGGGCCATGTGGAGGGCGACCTGCCCAAGGCCCTGGCCGAAGCCGATTTTCCCGGCTCGATTCTCGATCCGATCGGCACCGACCCGGCGGCGCCCGAGATCATTGCGGCGGCGCTGATGCGCGCGGCGTAGGTGCCCGCGTCAACGGGGCCAATTTTTTCATGGACCCCGCATGGCTTCATTGGAGACAGTCATGCCAGGGAATCGCGCGATACCGCGCATTCGGGAGCCTGCGCATGTCGAACCTCTTCCCCCATCTCTTCACGCCCGTCACCATCGGCAATGTCGAGATCCGCAACCGCATCCTCTCGACCGGGCATGACACGATGATCCCGGACAACGGCGCGGTGAATGACGCGCTGATCGCCTATCATGAGGCGCGCGCGCGCGGTGGGGCGGGCCTGATCGTCACGCAGGTCGCTGGCATCCACGAGACCGCGCGCTACACCACCCGGATGCTGCTGGCCTTGGATGATAGCTGCATCCCCGGGTACCGGCGCCTGGCCGAGCGGCTGCATGCCCATGGCACGAAAGTCTTTGCCCAAATCTTTCATCCCGGGCGCGAAATTCATGAAAGCCAGGACGGCTCGATCCCCGCCGCTTACGCTCCGTCGGCCGTGCCCAGCGACCGGTTTCATTGCATGCCCCGGGCGTTGGACCTGGGGATGATCGGCGAGATCCTCGCCGGCTACGCCGCGGGCGCGGCGCGTATCCGCGAGGCCGGCATCGACGGGGTCGAGATCGTCGCCAGCCACGGCTACCTGCCGGCGCAGTTCCTGAATCCACGCGTCAACCTGCGCGACGACGACTATGGCGGCAGTTCCGAAAACCGCCTCAGGTTTCTTCGGGAAGTTGTTGAAGAAGTGCGGAAATCCGTAGGAAATGACTTCGTAGTGGGCCTGCGCATCTCGGGCGACGAGAAGGATGCGGACGGCCTGACCGAGGCCGAGACCCTGCCGGCTATTGCCGCGCTGGCGCCAGGGCTCGACTACGTCAACGTGATCGCTGGCACCTCGTCCTCGATCGGCGGCGCCACCCATATCGTCCCTCCGATGTTCATCGAGGGCGCCTATGTGGCGCCCTTCGCGGCGGCGGTGAAAGCCGAAGTGGACATCCCCGTGCTGGTGGCCGGACGGATCAACCAGCCACACCAGGCCGAGGAAGTGATCGCCACCGGACAGGCGGATATGTGCGGCATGACCCGGGCGATGATCTGCGACCCCGCGATGGCGGGCAAGGCGGCCGACGACCGGGTCGAAGACATCCGCGCCTGCATCGGCTGCAACCAGGCCTGTATCGGGCATTTCCAGATCGGCTTTCCAATCTCGTGCATTCAGCATCCGGAAACCGGCCGCGAACTGTCCTTCAGCATGACGATTCCAGCCGAGACGCCGCGCCGGGTTCTGGTGATCGGTGGCGGTCCCGGCGGGCTGAAGGCGGCGGCGGTCGCTGGTGCGCGTGGGCACCGGGTCACATTGGTCGAAGCCGAGGGGCGCCTCGGCGGCCAGGCGCTGCTGGCGCAGTTGCTGCCGGGCCGGGCCGAGTTCGGCGGCATCGTCACTAACCTCGCTCGCGAGGCCGAAGCGGCAGGGGCGGATCTCCGCCTCAACACCCGCGCTGACAGGGCCCTGGTCGACGGGATCGCGCCGGACGCCGTGATACTGGCCACTGGGGCCCGGCCGCGCGCGCCATTGCAGGCGGAGATTGCCGAGGGTGCCCATGCGGTCGATGCTTGGTCGGTGCTCAAGGGCGAGGTCAATCCAGGCGCCTCGGTGGTGATCCACGACTGGCGCTCGGACTGGATTGGCCTGGGCCTGGCTGAAATGCTGGCCGCCAAGGGTTGCCGGGTGCGCCTGGCGGTCAACGGGCGCATGGCGGGCGAGGAAGTGCAGAACTACACGCGCGACATGATGGTGGCGCGGTGCCACGGATTGGGGGTCGAAATCATCCCTTACGCGCGCCTCCACGGAGCCGACGAGGACAGTGTGTATTTGCAGCACTCGGCGTCGGGCGACCCGATGATCCTAGAAGGCGTCGATACCCTGGTGCTTGCCCAGGGTGGTGCGTCCCAAGACGAGCTAAAGGCCGAGTTCGGCGGCTACGATGTGACCCTGATCGGCGATTGCCTAGTGCCGCGCACCGCCGAGGAAGCGGTGCTGGAGGGGATGAAGGCGGCCTGGGCGATTTAATACTCAATGTCCCGGACTTGATCCGGGACGTCGCAGGGTTTCAATGACCATCCAGACCCCGGATCACGCTCGTGGGACCGATGTTTTCGCCCGCAACATCTGTTATCAGCCCCTCATGATGCGCGCGGACACCACACCCCGGCTCTGGATCAAGATCTATTTCGGCGAACGTGGCCAACTAGGCCCCGGCAAGATCCAGCTGCTGCAAGCCATCGCCGCCGATCGCTCTATCGCTGCGGCGGCCCGGACCATGAACATGTCCTACCGCCGGGCGTGGCTGCTGGTCGATCAGATGAACCAAACCTTCGGCCAGCCAGTCGTCACCACCCGAACCGGCGGCAGCGCACGCGGCGGGGCCGAACTCACAACGCTCGGTCACGAGATCGTCTCGCGCTACCTGGCGCTGTTGGGTCAGGCCCAAGGTCAAAACGCCGAAGAACTGGCCGAGCTTGCCGCCCTCATCCAGCCGGACGATTGAGCGCCGGGCCCTGACCCGCCTGGCGGTTCACGCTGACCGACTTGATCACCGCGATCACGTCGCGGCCCGGCCCCAGCCCCAAGCGTTCGGCCGAGCGTCTGGTGATCCGCGCCAACAGCGCCGAACCGCCGCAGATCAACCGGATGTCGCAATAGGGCCCGGGGCCGGAGCGGATCTCGTCCACCCGCCCCGCGATCTGGTTGGTCGCGCTGATACCCTGGGGTGGCTCCAGCGCCAGCATCACGTCACGTGCGGCGATCCTCAACCGCACCGCATCGCCGGGGGCGCCATCGACCTGGGCGACCCAAAGCTTCCCGCCGTTGAACCCAAGCTCGCTCAGGCCTCCCTCCGCGTCGTGGCGCAAGATCTCCGCGGTGATCACCGACATGGGCTCGGATTGCCCGGTCAGGCCGAGCAGGTCAGTGCGTGACAGCACTTCGTCCACCGGACCGGTCGCGACGGCGCGCCCGTCGTTGACGACCACGATGTCGTCAGCCAGCCGCGCCACATCGTCGAGCGCATGAGAGACAAACACGATTGGGATCCGCGCCTCGTCGCGCAGGCGCTCCAGATGCGGCAGGATTTCCGCCTTGCGCGCCTGATCCAGCGCCGCCATCGGCTCGTCGAGCAGCAGCAATTGCGGTTTGGTCAGCAACGCGCGCCCCAGCGCGACCCGCTGGCGTTCGCCGCCCGAAAGCGTCGCCGGGCGCCGCTCCAGCAGATGTCCGATTCCCAGCATCTCGATGACGCGCACACGTTCCGCCGCCGAGGGCGGATCGGGTGACCGCCGGGCGCCGAAATCCAGATTGCGGGCGACCGTCAAATGCGGGAACAGCCGCGCATCCTGAAAGACATGGCCGACGCGCCGCCTTCGCGCCGGCAGATTCAGGCCCGCCGCACGGTCGAAAACCGGCTGGTCGTTGATGACAATGCGCCCCTGATCGGGTCGAAGAAGTCCGGATATCGCATTTATGCAGGTTGTTTTCCCCGACCCGGACGGGCCGAAAAGCGCGGTCAGCCCCGTGCCCGAGACCATGAATTCCATCTCCAGTCGGAAACCCGGGAAACGGTGGTCTATCGTAGTGCTCAGTGTCATCGACCGGACAATCTGCGCACTCGGCGCGCCGCGATCTCGGCCAGCATTAGGCCCGCGACGGCCAAGGCAATCGACAGCGCCGCCAAACGCGCCGCCGCCGCATCGCCACCGGGCGACTGGATCGCGGTATAGATCGCCAGCGGCAGGGTACGGGTCTCGCCAGGGATGTTCGAAACGAAGGTGATGATCGCCCCGAATTCGCCCAAGCTGGCGGCGAACGCGGTTATCGCGCCTGCGACGATCCCGGGCAAGGCCAGTGGCAGGGTAATGTTCAGAAACCGGTCGAACGGCCCGGCGCCCAGTGTTTCGGCGGCTTCGGCCAAGCCCGGATCGATTGCCTCGATCGACAGGCGGATGGCGCGGACCTGGAATGGGAAGCTTATGATCCCGGCGGCCAGCGCCGCGCCGGCCCAGGAGAACGCGAACCGGATGCCGAGTGTGTCGTTCAGCCATGCCCCCAGCGGTGCCTTGGTGCCCAGGATCACCAGCAGCAGATACCCCATCACGACCGGCGGCAGGACCAGGGGCAGGTGCACCAGACTGTCGAGCAGCGCCCGCCCGGCGAAGCGCCCGCGCGCCAGCAGGAACGCCACCGCAATTGCGGGGGGCAGGGCGCCGATCACCGCGACGCTGGCCACCTTGAGGCTAAGCAGTAGCGCCTCGATTTCGGCCGGGGTCAGCGCGCCGATCATCACTTCACCTGGAAGCCGTGTCGCCGGAAGATCGCCCGCGCCGCGCCGCCGGTCACATATCTCAGGAATGCCCGCGCCGCCGTGCCGTCGGCGACGATGGCGAAGGGATAGGTGATCGGCGCATGCGCCGTGGTCGGAACCTCGGCCAGGACCGCCACATCCGCGATCGCCGCGTCGGTCAGGTAGACGACGCCCAGCGCGGCCTCGCCGCGCGCCACCAAGGCCAGCGCCGCCCGCACATTGTTGGTCGCGGCCAGCCGCGGCTCGGCGGTCCGCCAAAGGCCGAGATGTTCCAATGCCCGCCGCGCATAGATGCCAGCGGGAACGTGAGCCGGGTCGCCGATGGCGATGCGGCCATCGGCACCGAGCAGGGCAGTGAACGCCTTTGGCGTCAACGCGTCAAGCGCCTGCGCGCCAGGGGCCATCGTGCCAGATGGCGCCACCAGGGCCAGGCGGTTGGCAGCCGGATAGACCGTTTCGCCGATCAGCCCGCGCGCGGCCAGATAGTCGGCCCAGTCTGTGCTGGCCAGCGCCACCACGTCCGCCGGCGCGCCCGCTTCGACCTGCCGCGCAAGCGTCGAGGAGGCGGCGAAGGAGAATCGAATGCCGGTGCCGCTTTCCTCCTCAAACCCGGCGCCGATCTTGCTCAGCACGTCCGTCAGGCTGGCCGCCCCGAACACGGTCAGTTGCTCGGCCCGAAGGCCGGGCGCGGCGGCACCTATGGCAAGCACCGCCAGCACGATCCTGATGATCTTCGCCACCATAAGGGTTCCGGCATGTCGTTATATGTCATTGGATATAACGGGCACCTTGCGACCCGACAACGGCGCATGTGGATGAATCGGAATTCGCGCCCGATCTCAAACCTTTGCGCACTTGAAATTGTGGATAGCTCTATCCTAGGGTCGCGTCATGAGGGAGACCGAGCTCAAGATCGTCCTGAACGAAGCTCAGGAGCGCCGCCTGAAGGAAGGCATCGCCCGCTCGGGGCTCAATGCCGGGGCGCCGGCCACGGATTCGCTGCGCAGCATCTACTTCGACACCCACGATCACCGTTTACGCGAGGCCGGGATCGCGCTTCGGCTCCGCGAGAAGGCGGGCGGCTGGGTGCAAACGGTCAAGTCCGGCAAGTCGATCGCCTCCGGCCTGTCGAAGGCGATGGAAAGCGAATGCCCGGCGCCGGGCGGCGAACTCGATATCGCCCGGATCCCCAACGAGAAGATCCGTGAACAGATTCTTCAAAGCGTCAAGGGCGCCCGGCTCGCTCCCGTCTGCGAAAGCCGTATCGAGCGCAAGACCTATCAGATCAGCCTGCCCGAGGGCGGCGAGATCGAATTGGCCATCGATGCTGGCCGGATCATGGCCGGCGAGCGGGCCGAGGAACTGCGCGAGGCCGAACTGGAGCTGAAGACCGGCCAGCCGAGCGCTCTCTATGCCGCCGCCCGCAAGCTTTTCCCCGAAGGCGGAATGCAATTCTCGACCCTCTCGAAATCCGAACGCGGGTTCCTGCTGGCCGCCGAGGGGCGGATCATGCCGCCAATCGCCCCGCGCAACGCCCAGATAGTCGAACTCGGCCGTGATCAGTGCGCCGAGGACGCTGCCCGCGCGGTGCTGCGTGAATGCCTGGACCAGATCGCCGCCAACATGCTGGCGGTGCGCCATGCCGACGAGGCGGAGGGGCCGCACCAATTGCGGATTGGCCTGCGCCGCCTGCGCGCGGCCTTTGCGATCTTCCGCGATTGCATCCCGCCCCAGGAAGGCGCGCGGCTGAAGGACCAGGCGCGGCTGCTTGGCCGGGCGGTAAGCCGCAAGCGCGACCTGGACGTGGCGCTGAGCGATGTCGTCCGCCCGGAAGCGTCGGCACATCCGGGCCTGCGCGGTTTCCCGGCCCTGATCGACGGCCTGATCCAGGTCGGCGAGGCCGAGCGGCGGGCGCTGAGCGCAACGCTCACTTCGGCGCGTGCCCAGGGCTTCCTGCTGGACCTGGCGGCCTTTGTTGAGACCGCCGACTGGCCCGGGGACGACCACACCCGCGTCGGCACGATCGCCGAGGCCGCGCTCGAGCGCGCCTGGCGCCACGTTAGGAAACGGGCACGCAGCATCGAGTCCCTAAGCATTGAGGAGCGCCACGAACTGCGCAAATCGGTCAAACGCCTGCGCTATACGGCCGAATTCCTGGGCCCGCTCTATCGGCAAAAGAAGGTCAAACCCTTCGTGCGCCGCCTCAAGGCGCTGCAGGAACTGTTCGGCGAGTTGAACGATGCCGCGATGATCCAGGCGATGTTCGAGGCGCCCGACGCCCCTGCAGGCGGCAACCCCGCCGCCCAGCGCGCCGCTGGGCTGGTGATCGGCATCCGCACCGAACGCGCAGAACACGACTGGGCCGAGGCCCGGGACCGGTGGCGCGCGCTGAAAAGCGCACCACGATTCTGGCACTGAACCGGCCAGGCTCACAAAGACTACATCGTGCATAAAAACTTAGGCGGGTTTGTTGCGCGCCGAAACAACCGATTGCGCGCTGACTAAGAGTTCCGCCTCAAAGGCGCATTCCGGATTCGGGTCCCGACACGTTCGCGGCCCGGGGTGGATGTGTGTTCCTGACACCTATTCGGGTCTCTACCCGAATTTCTGACGGCTTCGTACTTCGATCCGGCCTACGAGAACAAACGGTTGCTTGCCGAAAGCCTAACCTGTTCCCAACTGATGCTGCCCGGACTTGCCGTCTCTGATTTCAAATGGAAACTCTTTACTATTGGTTTGTTGATCGTCTGCGGAGTGATGCTCTAGGGATGCTTGTTTGATATTCAAATTATTTATTGTGTTTTCGGATCGACGATGTGAAAATACATCTTGTAATGAGTATTGTTGCGTCTATTGGGTCTCGCTTGTCCGGGACGGACCTCTACCTTCACGCCCGAAATCTCATTGGGGTGCGCGGCGGGGCCTATGTCTTCGATAGATACCAATCACTGATCCGGCAGGACGCATTCGCAGCCCTCGAGAAAGATGAGATCGACGAGATCAAGGGCAATTGCCGCCGCCGTTTCGGGTCGGCTGTCTACTATCCTTACATGGTGCTTTATAAGACGTTCGATCAGATCCGGCCGGGCGGTGGCGCGCTGAAGGACTGGATGCCCAGCGATTTCTTCAACCGCCATGTCCTTCCCGAGATCAACCATGATTACCGTGGCATTTCAAGAATTAAGACACTGTCGAAACGCCTAATTGGCAGCGATTTTTTCCCGGACATTGGCTATGTTATTGGTGGGCGGCTGTTCGATGCCGATATGGAATTAGTCAGGCCCGCCGATTTTGTCTCGGCAAACCGTGACAACTGTAGCATCGTATATATCAAAGCTGACGACACGAATTCCGGGCGCGGTGTCCTCCGGACCGAACTCACCGCAGTGAATGATGCGCTGGTTGCCGACATCAATGCGGATTGCGTGATCCAGTCTCAAATCGATCAGCACGATTGGTTTGAGGAGTTTTGCCCCGGATCCTCCGGGACAATCCGAATCAACACTCTTTTCTACAATTCCGATTGGCCGCGAAAGATCGCCGCGCTCTTAAAGCTGCCGTTTGCCGGAGAGAAATACACACAGTACAATGTTATCAGGCTTGCTGTGCGCGACGACGACGGCAATCTCGACCAGTTTGCGGTTGATGATGAAACCTGGAATCTGACTGAGGGGCATCCTGATAGCGGCCTGAAATTCGCCGGCCGCGCGATCCCCCATTTTCGCGATGCCGTCGAAATGTGCGAGACGTTGCACAGCCGTTTGCCGCATATCGGGCTGATTGGCTGGGATGTGGGGATAGACTCGACGGGCACCCCCAAGGTTATGGAATGGAACGCCCACAATCCCGCCCTCGAATTTGCCGAGATGGCCGCTGGACCGATGTTTTCCGAATGCGGTTTCGAAGAAGCCTGGCGTTGACGGCCTCGGCCGGGCAGTAGCATTCTTAAGGGATAGCCCAGGGGGTTTTTTCTTGGGTAATCCAGATTGACTCCGACCGCTTGGTGCACCGTAGAAACTGCGATGATTGATGTCTGTTTTCGCAAGAAGCTCGACGTCCGCATTTCGCCGAATACAGCTGGGACATGCCCAATGGCAATTGAAGTGGTGCCCTTCCGCGATGAATTTCGGCAGGATGTCGCCCGGCTGCTGAGCGTCTTCTGGCACGATCACGATCTCAGTCTGGCGCAGTTCTCGTGGCTGGTCGATGAGAACCCGTATTCGGATACGCCGCTAGTCTATCTGGCGGTCTCGGAAGGGCGCGTGGTGTCCATGCGCATTTTTCATGCTGCCCGATGGGAAGTGGCCGGCTCGGGTCGATCTTTCGACGTGCCCTGTGGTGTCGCTTTCGTCACTGATAAGGACTACCGCCGCCGCGGGATCGGAGCGCTGCTGATGGAACGTGCCGTTAGCGACATGCTGTCGCGCGGCATCAGGCATCTGTTTTCGTTGGCGGCCACGCCGATCACCTACCGCGTGCAAGAACAGCAGGGTTGGAAACGGGTGGTTTTGTACGACCAGGCCAATCGCACCCGATCGCTCCGCCGGTGGCGTCGGTCTCTCGGCCGTCAGCTTCCTTTTGTCCGCAAGATTTTCAGATGGACGCGCGGTCAAGTGAAAGATGACGGAGTGGCGCCGAAGCCTGATGCGCGGCGTGTCTTTGCTTTACTCGATTCGATCGCGCCGACCACCTTCGAGGGTGGGCGTCTCGAGATCACGGATGTGCCCGATCCGGCCGCGATGGCGGCGCTGGCCGCCACTGGCCGGGACACGGGCCGGATCCGGCATGTTCGCGGCCCCGACTATTTTCAATGGCGCTATCGAATGCCGATCACCGAGAAACGTTTTCTGAATTGGTCGCAAGGCGATGCACAGGGCTTCCTAGTTCTCGAGGGCCGGCGTGACGCCAAACGAGAGGTCAGGATCGTCGATTGGGAGGCGACCGACGACGCGGTGCTGAAACGTCTCCTCGCCGCGGCGATAACGCTTGGGAATTTTCAGGACCTGTGGACTTGGCGCGTTGGCCTATCGGAGGATTTGACCAATTTCCTTGATCAATCGGGCTTCAAAACCGTCACGTACGCTACCGACATATCAGACTATTCCGCTGGATTGATGGTGAAGACGTTGATCGACCCGGCGGCCGACCGCGCGTGGGAGATTGACGGCACCAACCTGCTCGCGCCTGAGAACTGGGCACTGAGGCGCGCCTACGTGCTTTGAGAGATTCCAAAGACGTGCTGGCGTGCCGCCATTTGTCTATGGTGCCAACGCCGTATTCAGGCGAAGACGGCGGCTTCTGCGCGATTGAGGCAAAAGCAATTTCAATCTTAGACCGACAATCGGAACCTCGGTCCGTAGGAGGGAAATGACCCTTCGCGGACTTGACCTGTGGTGGCCGTCCGGGCTGGCTATCCGATGTTTGGACGATGCAACAGTGGACAACCGTCCGCGCCGGTAGGGATGAGCCGAGATGAGGATTGCTCAACCAACTCCTGAACTTCCTGTGCGCGATGTCGCCACCGCACAGGCGTATTTTCGCGACCGCATGGGATTTCGCATTGAATGGCATCACGAAGAGGGCCGGATCGGCGCCGTATCGCACGGTGATTGCGCGATTTTCTTTCGCGAATCCATAGGTGAAATCCATCCTGCAACGTTCTGGATATTCACCGAGGATGTAGATGCTGCCTTTTCAGAACTCGGCAAACTTGGCGCGGATATCGTCGATCCAATCGACAACAAACCTTGGGGTATGCGCCAGTTCACCGTGCGGGATTTGAACGGGAACTTGTTCTACTTCCATCACGATATCTGACCCCACCAGGAACCGCTGAGGCCCAGTTTCGATTGGTAGCGTCGTCCGCAAAGTTACTGCCCAAGCACTGTGCGGGTTTCCTTGGAGTGTGGGTGCCGGCGATTCACCTGAGGATGCACGCAGAAATCGCGACACTGACGACCCATTCGGCACTCATTTGCAGGCGTCGTAGACTGAATCCTTCCGCAAACGATCTCCTCAAACCCTCGCTCGACCAAGCAGCCCATCGATCGCCGCCCAGGCCTGATCCCGCAGGGACTGCGTCTCGATCAGCACTTCGTGCCGGGCCCCGTCGATTTCGACCAGTTCGGCGCCCAAGCGCGGGGCGCCCGCGCGGATCGCGGCTGGATCCACGACAGCCTCCTTGTTGCCCAGCAACATCAGCGCCGGGCAGGCCAGCGGACCCTGGCGGGCCAAATGGGCGCCCTCGTCCAGCGCCGCGCGCATCCAACCCATGGTGGGTGCGGCCAATTGCAGCCGCGGGTCTTCACGCAGTGCGTCCGCCATCCAGTCGAACATCGCCTGGTCGCCGGTCAGCACGTTCTTCCGATAGCCCTCGAACACATAAGGCGTCTTGGGCGCGAAGGGCGGCCACCGTTCCAGCAGCCCCAGCGCCTTGGCGGGCGGAAGAAGGACATCGGCCGCCAGGCGCCCGCAAATTCCCAACTTGATGCCTAGCATCGGCGCCGACAGTGCCACGGCGTCCGGCGCCACGATCCCGCGTGCTATGGCGCCCAGCCCGATCGCCCCACCCATCGAATGGGCCAGCATCATGCGCGGCGCGCCGATTTCGCGGACCGCCGGCGCCTCGATCACCGCCTGCAAGTCCAGGTGGAAATCGGTGAAGGCGCTCACATGCCCTTTCAGCGGATTGTCCAGCAGCCGCTGTGACAGACCCTGGCCACGCCAATCGACACTGGCGACCCAGAAGCCGCGCTTCACCAGTTCCGCCGCCGGGACCGCACATTTTTCCAGGAACTCGGTCCGCCCGTTCAACAGCAGCGCCAGCCCCCTGTCGCCGCCGCGCCACAGCGCCCCGCGCAACCGAACGCCGTCGGCGGTCTCCAGCGGCAAATCCTGATCCCAGGGGATGCCGCCCGGCGGTAGGGAAGCCGCGGGCATGGCCCAGCTAGCCCAGCGCCTGACTCAGCTTCATAGCGACGCCCATGTCGCCGTCGATCGCCATGCGCCCCGACATATAGGCTGCGGTCGGCGACAATTCGCCGTCGAAGATTTCGCGGAACGTGTCCAGGCTGGCGCTGATCGTCACTTCCGCGTCACCGTCACCGGCCGCGACCTCGCCGTTTTGGACCAGGATCGTGCCCTCGTCCTTGATCTCGAATTTGACGGTTTCCTCGATATCCGTGCCGTCCAGTTTGTCCTTCAGGGCCTCGATCGCCCCGGCCACCGCCTCGCTCATGAAACTCTCTCCAATAATCATTGCGACACCCGCCACGGGATCGCGCTTGCAGAGGTATCCTTGGCGCCTATCATTAGGCAATGACCGAATGGAATCGCCTGCTTGCCCTAACCTTCGCCCTGTTGCTGTCACTTGGTGCGGGGATTGCGCCTGCGCAACCTTCCGACAATGACCCCGAGGAGCAGAACCCCGAGGCGCAAAATCAGGACGGGCCTGCCGCCACCGGCGTTGCGCCCGAGACCGAGCCGGAAGGCGACGGTGAAGGAGCAGCCGCGCGGGCCACTCCGCGCTCGCCCGACGAAGAGGTCGCCCACCGCAGGGCCCGGCTCGACCAGCTTTTTGGTCAACTCGCCCAGAAGGAAAATCCATCCTGGGAGAATGTGCAGCAGGAAATCTGGTCGGTCTGGGCGAACAGCGGCTCGCCCTCGATGGACTTGATTCTGGTCCGCGCGGCGCGGGCGATGGAGGCGGGTGAATACGAGCTGGCGTTGCGGTTCCTGAACGATCTCGTCCGCTTGGCCCCAGATTTTGCCGAGGGGTGGAACAAGCGCGCGACCGTCTTCTACCTGCTCGAGGATTACGGCCATTCGGTTGCCGACATTCAGCGGACGCTGGCGCTCGAACCGCGTCACTTCGGCGCTCTCTCGGGGTTGGGGATCATCCTGGAACGGTTGGGCGACAAGCCGGGTGCCATGCGTGCCTACCGGCGCGGGCTCGAGATCCATCCCAACCTACCCGGCGCCGCCGAGGGGGTCGAACGCCTGGCGCCCGAGGTTGACGGGCGCGAGCTCTGAGCCTAGGTGCGGGTGCCCCGGCCAATATGAGCCGGCCGACGCAAACCGACCCCGATCAAGGGATCCGTCCTTGAACCACCGTTTCTCTTCGCGCGAGCAGCAGGGTCCGGTCACGGCCGTCCTGGGGCCGACGAATACCGGCAAGACCCACTACGCGGTCGAGCGGATGCTGTCGCGCGGCTCGGGCATCATCGGTTTGCCGCTGAGGCTGCTGGCGCGCGAGATCTACGACCGCGTTTGCCAGTTGCGCGGGCCGAACGAAGCCGCGCTGATCACAGGCGAGGAGAAAATCCAGCCAGCGCGGGCGCGCTATTTCATCTGCACCGCCGAGGCGATGCCTTTGGAGATTGGCGCCGATTTCGTCGCCATCGACGAAATCCAGCTCTGCGCCGATCCAGAGCGTGGCCATGTCTTCACTGACCGGCTGCTCTATGCGCGCGGACGCCACGAGACCCTGTTCCTCGGCTCGGACAACATGCGCGGGCGGATTGCCAGCCTGGTGCCGCGGGCACGATTTGACGCGCGCGAGCGTTTTTCGACGCTCAGCTACGAGGGCTCGCGCAAGATCAGCCGCCTGAAGCCCCGCACCGCCGTCGTCGCTTTCTCGGCCGACCAGGTCTACGCAATCGCCGAGTTGATCCGGCGCCAGCGGGGTGGGGCGGCGGTGGTGATGGGCGCGCTAAGCCCGCGCACCCGCAACGCCCAGGTGGCGCTCTACCAGAACGGGGACGTGGACTACATCGTCGCCACCGATGCCATCGGCATGGGGCTGAACATGGATGTCGACCATGTCGCCTTCGCCGGGGTCACCAAGTTCGACGGCCACCGCCACCGGCGGCTGGAACCGAATGAACTGGCCCAGATCGCCGGGCGCGCCGGGCGGTACACCAAGGACGGCAGCTTCGGGGTCACCGGCGAGGCCGCGCCGCTGGCGCCCGAGACCGTCGAGGCGATCGAGAACCACCGGTTCAAGCCGCTGGCCCGCGTCATGTGGCGCAACTCGGACTTGGAATTTGGCTCGGTGCCGGCCCTGATCGCCAGCCTGGAAAAGGGCCCGAATGGGCCGGATCTGACCCGCGCCCGCGAGGCCGACGACCTGGCGGCGCTCAAACGCCTGTGGGTCGAGCCTGAAATCCAGGATCTAACCGCCCGCGGCGACCGGGTGCGGCTCTTGTGGGACGTCTGCCAGATTCCCGACTTCCGCAAGACCTTGAACGCCGATCATGCTACACTCTTGTCGCGGATTTACCGTTTCCTGCTGTCCGATCCTGGCGTAATACCGGCCGACTGGTTTGCTGGGCAGGTCAGGCGGATCGACAAGGTCGACGGTGACATCGACGCGCTGTCCAAGCGGCTCGCCTTCATCCGTACCTGGACCTATGTGGCGAACCGTGGAAAGTGGCTGGACGACGCGGAGGGCTGGCGCGAGACGACGCGCGATGTCGAGGACCGGTTGTCCGAGGCGTTGCACGAACGCCTGACCCAGCGCTTCGTGGACCGGCGCACCAGCGTGCTGATGCGACGGTTGAAACAGAAGGAACGGCTTGTGGCCGAAGTGAACGACAAGGGCGAGGTCAGCGTCGAGGGCCATTTCGTCGGCCGGCTCGACGGGTTCCGCTTCACGGTGGACGAGTCTGCCTCAGAGGATGAGGTCAAGACGCTGCGGGCGGCCTCGCTGGCGGCGCTCCAGGCTGAACTCGGGCGCCGCGCCGACAAGCTCTATATCAGCCCCGATACCGAGCTCGAAGTGACCGAGCAGGGCGGCCTGATGTGGGGCACCGACGCCATTGGCCGGTTGGAGAAGGGCGACACCCCCCTGGCCCCCAAGGTCAAGGTCTTCGTCGACGACATTGCCGAGCCTACGGTCGCCGAGAAGGTCGAGCGCCGCCTCGGCCACTGGATCACCCGGCGGATCAACACTCAGTTCGAACCGCTGATCGCCATGCAGGCCGACGAAACCGTGACCGGGCTGGCCCGCGGTGTCGCATTCCAGATCGCCGAGGCGATGGGCGTGGTGCCGCGCCGCCAGGTCGCCGACGACGTCAAGGCGCTGGGCCAGGACGAGCGCGGGCTGTTGCGCAAGCACGGGGTCCGGTTCGGCCAGCACAACATCTTCATGCCGCTTCTGCTCAAACCCGCGCCGACCAGGCTGCGGCTGATCCTCTGGAGCCTGTGGGAAGGCTTCGAGGCCTTCGCCGAGGCACCGCCGCCTGGCCTGGTCACGATCCCGGCCGCCGCGGACGCGCCGGAGGGGTACTACGAAAAGGTCGGCTACCGGCTCTGCGGCCAGCGCGCGTTGAGGATCGACATGCTCGAGCGGCTTGCGGATCTCTTGCGCCCGATGGACGTGCGCGGCGGTTTCGAGGCGACGCCGGATATGCTGTCGATTACCGGCTGCACATTGGAACAGTTCGCCGACATCCTCGACTCGCTGGGTTTCCAGGGCGAGCGAGGCGAGCGGCCGAAACCCGAGCGCTCGACGACTGACGACGTGCCAGAGCCATCCGGTGCGGAGGCTGGTTTGATTCCGGCGCCCGAACCGGGCGCGGACGCGCCGGCCTCAAATTCGGAGGCAGAGGCAGGCCAACCTGCGGATCAAACTGCAGATGAATCTGCCGGTGAAATTGCTGTGGAACGGGCGGAGGCACCGCCGGATCCGGCGCCGGACGCCGGGGACGCCGCTGCCCCAAAGACCGCAGCCCCCGAAGCCGCCTCGGCCGAAGCGGCAGATTCGGCGGTTGACCCCGCGGCCGCGACAGGCGACGCGCCCGCCGAGTCGGCTGAGGCTGAGGCTGAGGTTGAGGTTGAGGTCTACTACACCTTCCGTCTCAAGCCGCGTCCGCGTCCGGGCGGGCAGCGTCCCCGGCGCGGCGCCGGCAGCCCCGGCGACAAGCGCAAGTTCGCCGGCAAGAAAGCCGGGCCGAAGGGCAAGGGCCCGCGCGCACCCCGCGAGGGTGCGTCCGCAAAGCCCAAGCGCCCTGAGCGCGAGGCAGACCCGAACAGCCCCTTCGCCATCCTCCGACACCTCAAGGACAAGTGACGGCGAATGCCCGACGCTTCGCCGGTCGCTCGTCCCGAGAATATCCAGCTCGGAAAGATCCGCGTCGATAAGTGGCTATGGCAGGCGCGCTTCTTCAAGTCGCGCGCGCTGGCTTCGGCGGTGGCGGGATCGGGCGGTCTTCGCCTCAACGGCACTCATGTCGGCAAGCCCTCGCAACTGGTTAGGCCCGGCGATGTGCTGACCTTTCCGCAAGCCAGCCGCATCCGGGTGATCCGGATCGAGGCGCTGGGCGACCGCCGCGGCCCGGCGCCCGAAGCCCGGGCGCTCTATTCGGATCTCGACGAAACCGAAAGCAAGCCGGCCGGCGACTCGGCGCCCACAACGCCTGCCACCCGCGTTGCGGGCTCGGGCCGGCCGACCAAAAAGGAACGCCGGCGCACGGACGCGTTGCGGAACATTCCAGATTAGATGACTCCCGCTCGGCCCCACCATGCGGCGCAAAGGCGCTTATCTGTGGCCTTTCAGCCCTTGAAGCGGCCGGGTCCGCTCCCTAAAACACCATCAACGACGTAATCCAACCGAAACCACACCAAGCCCCCGATAAAGCGCCAGTGGTTCCACCCGACCCCGGAGATCCGACCAATGACCTATGTGGTGACCGACAACTGCATTCGGTGCAAATACATGGATTGCGTCGAGGTCTGCCCAGTGGATTGCTTCTACGAGGGCGAGAACATGCTGGTCATCCATCCGGACGAGTGCATCGATTGCGGCGTTTGCGAGCCGGAATGCCCGGCCGACGCGATCCGGCCAGACACCGAGACCGAAATGGAGAAATGGGTCGGTTTCAACCTGAAATATTCTGAACTTTGGCCGAACATCACCATCAAGGGCGAGTCCCCGGACGATGCCGAGAAATATGACGGCGAATCGGGAAAGTTGGAAAAATATTTCTCAGAAGCGCCTGGTAAGGGTGATTGACGTTAACGTCACTCAGCTTTAAGGCGAAATTATCCCAGTTTTACCGTAAGTTGCATGGCACAACTCGAGTGGAATCGATCTGATACCGCTAGGAGTAGAATTTTGTGCCAGAATCTGTTACACAATTGTTGCACAAGTGACGAAAGCCGCCAGGGGACTGGCATTCGGCGGCCGTGTCTTCGTGTCGCAAAAAAACTAAAAAAGCCTGGCGTTACGCCCGGTAGCTCAATTTCAACCGTGACTCGGGAACCGAATCCGCGGCTGGAATGACTCGGACTGGAGAGAGCATGTCGAAGAAGAACCCCAACGCGTACGAGTTCCGCGCGAACGAGTATGTGGTGTATCCGGCGCATGGAGTCGGCAAGATCGTCTCGATCGAAAAGCAGGAGATCGCGGGCATGTCCCTCGAGCTCTTCGTGATCTCATTCGAGAAGGACAAGATGACCCTCCGGGTGCCGACTGCGAAGGCGTCGTCGATCGGCATGCGGTCGCTGTCGAGCCCTGACCTGGTGGCCAAGGCTTTGGACACCCTGAAAGGCCGCGCGAAGGTGAAACGCGCCATGTGGTCGCGCCGTGCGCAGGAGTACGAACAGAAGATCCATTCGGGCGATCTGATCTCGATCGCCGAGGTGGTGCGCGATCTCTATCGCGGTGGCGATCAGCCGGAACAGTCCTATTCCGAGCGTCAGCTTTACGAAGCTGCGCTGGAGCGGCTGACCCGCGAGGTTGCGGCGGTCGAGCGTGTGGACGAGAGCAACGCGGCCGAGAAGGTGGACGCGGTGCTGTTGGCCAAGGCCGCCTGATCTGCCTCCATGGATGTGATTGAACCCGCCGGGCTTCGCCCGGCGGGTTTTTTCTTGGGGCGGCGCCGGGTCCGGCTGTAGGGTGGATGCTCCGCACCCACCATTCGGATTCCCATCCATGCCGCTTTACCGCCACGATACTTCGTTCGAGCCACTGCCAGCCGAAACTCTCGACGCATGGCGTGGAATTCCACCGGCCATCGCTTCCGATTGCATGAACCGGTCGCAATCCGTGGGGGAAGCGGTCAAGCCCTTGGCGGCCGGGCTGCGGCTCGCTGGCCAGGCCCGGACAGTTGCCTGCATGGCGGGCGACAACATGGCGGTCCACGCAGCGATGCGCCTGGTGCGCCCGGGCGAGATTCTGGTGCTCGCCGCTGGCGGACATACCGGAGTGGCGCTGTTCGGCGGTCTTCTGGCTCAGGTTGCCGTATCGCGTCGGGCCGGAGGTCTGGTCACCGACGGTGCCGTGCGCGATGTGGCCGAGCTCCGCGAACTCGGGTTTCCCTGCTTCGCCGCCGGGATCACGCCCGCGGGTCCGCACAAGGGCTTCGGCGGCACGATTGACGGCGTGGTCTCGTGCGGTGGCTGCCCGGTGGCGCCCGGTGACATCGTGCTCGGAGACGATGACGGGGTGGCGGTCGTGCCGCTGGCCCGGGCCGGCCGCCTGTTGGCCGACTGCCAGGCCAAACTCGCGCAGGAGGAGGCGGCGCTGGCGCGCCTGGCGAAAGGCGAACTCCTCGCCGACCAAATGGGGATCCCAGAGCCGGAAATCCTAGAATAGGGAGGGCTCGCGAGAGCCCGCCGATTTCAGCACATCTTCGCTGGTGACGGGCTCGGCCGCGTCGATCCAGCAACCCGTTGCGCCGCCCGGTGCGGCAGCGCGCGCCGATTGTAAGCAATTGGTAAATCACTTAATAAATAAATATGAATCAATGCCATAGCAGGAATCTCACATGTAGAGCCCCACGATCTCACACCCAATCTGCGAACCGTCCGTGATAATCGCCCCGGCCCAGTTCCCGGGTCCCGCCGCCCGGCCAAAGGCTCAACAGGATCGCTGCCGAACCCGCCTTTCCATCCGGCTCCAGCCGCAACCAGGCCAGCGGAGCCTCGCCCGTAGCGGCGGCGCCCGCCCGATCCATCGCCGACACGATCTGCGCTTGGGTCTCGGAGGGCAGATATTGCCACATGATCGAATGGATCAGCACCCGGGCGGTGCCCGCCTCGGCCGGCTCGGCCAACCGTGCCTCCAGCCACTCCGCCGCGTCGCCTCGCGCCAGGTCCGGCGGATGGGCCGCCACATGGTCCAGCGCGGCGGCGGCACGCGCCAGCCGCTCGGGCTGGTCCGGCCAGATATAGGCCAGCATCCGCTCGCGCTGGTGCGGGTCCGCCGCGTCGACCGGCGCCAGATCGACGCCGGCGCGGGCCACGATCCGAAGCGGCGCGTCCAGGGCCGGCAAGTTTCCGCGCCAGTCGCTCGCGATCCTGACGTGCGCGTCGGCACGGCCCCAGCCCCGACCATGGCCAAGGTCGTAGGCATAGGCATCGGGATAGAGATTTAACCCGGCGCTCGACCCGATCTCCAACAGCGTCAGCGGCAACCCGGTTTCCGCAGCGATGGTCAGCAACCCGCCCAGCAGGACGCCCGAACGCGCCACCTCATTGGTCTGCGGCGCGTTGGCCAACCACTTGACCAGCAGGGCGCCATGGGCCTCCGCCGACGCCCCCAGCGCCCGGTCCAGCGCCGGTCCGGTGTTCGCCGCCGGCGGGTAGAGCGCCGCGAGATCGCGCACCCGGCCCGAACGAACCAGCCGATGGAGCGCGCCGCCGAGCCGCAGCGCCAGCGCGGACTCCACCGGATCAGCCGGCCAAGCCGCCAAAGCCGCTCCCAGAACCGGATCATCCGCGAGGAGGGACGGCAGGCGCGCGCAAAGATGAGCGGTGAAGGGCGAGCCCAACCGGTCGCACGCCACCGCTTGCTGCTGGAAAGCCGCCGTGATTTCTTGCCAGTCCGCCATCCCGTTCCCCGCTTGCCTTCCAAGCAAAGCTATAGCAGGAGGCGATGTCGGCAAGGCCACGGATAGCACGGAGAAAATCGGTGATGCGGGTGATGCGGGTGCACGAACTGGGCGAGCCCTTGGTGCTGGACGAAGTCGCGCGGCCAGAGCCCGGCCCAGGCCAGGCACTGATCCGGGTTCACGCCTGCGGGGTGAATTTCGCTGATACCTTGATCGTCAAGGGCCGTTACCAGGAAAAGCCGGACCTGCCGTTTGCACCCGGCATGGAGGTCTGCGGCACCATCGAGGCCCTGGGCGAGGGAGCTGAGGTTCCGGCCCCAGGCACGCGGGTCGCCGCCAATTGTGGCGCCGGGGGATTTGCCGACTACACGCTCGCGCCCGCGGCCTCCTGCGCGCCGGTGCCCAAAGCCATGAGCGACGTCCAGGCGGCCGCATTCCAGGTCGCCTATGGCACCAGCCATGTGGCGCTGGACTACAAGGCGCGGCTCCAGCCCGGCGAGCGGCTTCTGGTGCTGGGTGCCGCGGGCGGGGTCGGCTTGACCGCGGTCGAGATCGGCAAATTGATGGGGGCCGAGGTGATTGCCGTTGCCCGGGGGCGCGAACGGTTAGCCCAGGCCGAGGCGATGGGCGCCGATCACCTGATCGACAGTGAAGCCCAGGACATCCGCGAGGAGGTCAAGGCCCTGGGCGGGGCCGACGTGGTCTACGATCCGGTCGGCGGCGATCTCGCCGAGGCGGCGGTCCGCGCGACCGCCTGGGACGGCCGCTTCCTGGTGATCGGTTTCGCCGCCGGCGATATTCCGAAAATCC
>CAJICH010000072.1_pt1 | contig 48989 bp, 46 predicted proteins | sample 9199591 | NCBI WGS metagenome assembly CAJICH01 (sample SAMEA7708332, study PRJEB35096) | sediment metagenome | biome: marine neritic benthic zone biome [ENVO:01000025]; feature: sediment [ENVO:00002007]; material: shallow marine sediment [ENVO:03000034] sea grass bed [ENVO_01000059] ...
CCACGAAACAGGCTCAGATCGTCATCAATCGCTGGCTCAACCAATACAACCACAACCGCCCCCATCAGGCGCTCAACATGCGACCAACAGCCCCGGAAACTCTACTCAGAAATGGCCCATGAATATGGGGCTGGACAGCCCCATCAAGACCTCAACCTGCCGCAGCTTCGAGACAATCTCTTCGGGCTTGGGTCGCTTGTTCGCCATATCTGATCCTCCGTTTCCTAAACATAAGGTCGGACCAGTTCAAAGGGGGAGGCTCATTTCTGCCGAAATTATTGTGTTTGGTGCGCAGGGCGGCCGGTGAATCGCTCTCAAGGCGTGCGTCAATTGTCGGTCTACTCATAGAGCGGTCGAGGCGTCATTTGTTAAGAATATTGTATAAACACCTGAAGTGTAGTAATAAGATCGGATCAATGCGGGATGTTGGGAATGATGAGATGGACCGTCTTCGTCGTCGCGATTCTGAGCGCGGCATTCGTTTTGGATGCCGGTCCAGCGCATGCTTACATTGATCCTGGAACTGCGAGCATCTTGCTTCAGGGGCTTGTTGGGGGCGTTGCGACTTTCATTGTAGCGCTACGTTTGTACGGAAGGAAATTGAAACGAAAAGTTCTCTCGATCTTCGGTTCTGATTCAAAGGTGACCGATATCGACGAGCGTGAACAAAACACCAGTTCTGCTGAGTGACAGTGATGTGCCGTGAGGCTGGGTCATTTCGTGATCCCAGCGGTTATGTTTTTTATCGGGATGGCCGTGTTCTTCGTGCGGTTATGGAACGAGCGCGCGAAGACTACGAGGCTATCCGCGGCAATGCTACAGTGCGCAAATTGCTCGCCTCAGGTGACATCATTGCTTCAAATGAACTCGGTTCAGACGAGGCGGCGGCCCTGGCGCCTGATGCGGCATATGTTGTCGAGCACGAGCGAGTGCCGCTCGTATCTTACCCCTATGAGTGGCCGTTTGCGTTGCTGAAGAAGGCTGCACGGTTCCACTTGGGACTGCAACTGCAGCTTCTAGAGGCGGGAATCATGCTTTCCGACGCCACCGCCTACAATGTGCAGTTCCGGGGTGTTCAGCCAGTTTTCATCGATCTGTTGTCGCTGAGACCTTATCGCGATGGCGAGCTCTGGATGGGCAGCCATCAGTTCATGCAGCAATTTGTACATCCCCTGTTGCTCAATGCGCTGGGGGGCGTGCCATTTAATAGCTGGTACAAGGGAAATCTTGATGGCATCCATCGAGGGGATCTCTTGCGCTGCCTCCCGTTTCGCGCTCGTCTATCACGCCGCGTGTTCAAACAGATTACCCTGCCTCAAATGATTGACGATGCGGAAGCCGACAACTCAGTAACTCGGAGTTCGTTGAAGGCGCCTGCAAGCCTACCGAAGTCTGGATTGCGCGGTATCCTCGAGGGTCTGGACCAGTGGATCGCCGAACTTACGCCGCGCACCGTGAACGGCACGACCTGGGCCGACTACCAGAAAAACCGCACCTATAATGCAGCGGAGATTCAGGGCAAGCGCAAGTCAGTCGAGGATTTCGTCCGTGCCCACCAGCCCAAGACAATCTTGGACATCGGCTGCAATACGGGGGAGTTCTCGGAGGTTGCGTGCCAGGCAGGATGCCACGGCGCAATAGGTTTCGACTTGGACGAAGGCGCTCTGCATTTGGCGTGCGACCGGGCTGAGCGGAATGGTTTGAACCTTTTACCACTGACAATGAACTTGCTGAATCCAAGCCCCGATTGTGGCTGGAACGGATTGGAGCGCAAATCGCTGGCGGATCGCATGAAGGCGCCCGGTGCCCCCGACGCGATCATAGCCTTGGCCGTGATTCATCATCTGGCGATCGCGGGCAATGTGCCCTTGGGCGAGGCGGTTCGCTGGTTGGTCGCGCTAGCGCCGAAGGGTGTTATTGAATTTGTTCATAAGAGTGACGAGACCGTGCAACGCATGTTGCGCTTCCGTGAGGATATTTTCGACGATTATACCGAAGAGAACTTTATTGCGGGCCTGGAGGCCTGTTCGGAGATACTCGAACGGCGCGAGATCTCGGCCTCCGGCCGCTCGCTTTTCTTTTTCGCGGGGCGTAGAGCCTGATTTCTGCGAGGGGACCAGGTCCATGCAGCTGACGCGTGAGCAAACCTTTCTGGTTCTGGGAGCATTCGGCCTAATCGCTGCGCCGGTCCTGCAGGTCGCGCGGGACAACGCGGAATCGCTAATCTGGGCAGATTTCTGGACCGCGTTGGTTTTGATTTCAGGGGGGCAGTTCGCAATCGTCGCAATTCTCGCTCTTCTCTTGCGGCGATCCCTTGCAATCGCGGCAACCCTCACCTTCGCGATCTGGTTCGCAGCGCATGAGGCTGAATTCGATCGAATATTCGCGGAATGGGGGCTGATCAGCGAGAATGGGACAATTTTTTCGCTGATACTATTAGTACCTTTAGGGCTATTTTTGTTCTCTGCGATTCCAAATGAATTCTATTCCCGGGTCATTGGCGTGGGAGGAGTAGCGATATTCCTCACGGCCGCTGCGCAGTTTATTTTCACACTTGAGCCGGCACAAATCCTTGGCTCCAGAGCACTGCGTGCCGATCCGATCGATGGAGATCCTATCCCTCCTTACGTTAGCGTACGGGCGACCGGACGCTTGCCCGATATCGTCTACATTGTGCCCGATCGCTACCCGAGCGCGGGCGTCCTTCAGCGCTTCTACGGGCATGAAAATAAACCGTTTCTGGAGGCGCTCCGTCGGCGGGGATTCGCAGTCGCTGACGATGCAAGAGCGAACTATCTGAAGACCCGATATTCTTTGGCTTCAAGCCTCAACATGCAGTATCTGGATGGCTTCTTAGATAGTCTCGATAGAAAAACCCGGCGGCCGGGGCCGCTTTACGATCTGATCAGTCAAAACCTTGTCAGCGAGCGCTTGCGCGCGATGGGTTACCAGATTGTCCATTTTTCGAATTGGTGGGACGGCACCCGGATCAGCCATCAGGCCGATCGCATCGAGCGCCATTGGCCTATGAGCTTTGCCGGCGAGTTTGGTTTTGCTGTGCTTGATCGCAGTCTATTGGTCGAGATGCCCCTATCTTACCTAATCGGAGCATCCAAATGCGATGCCACAAAGCGGCAATTCGAGGCGGTCAAGTATGTGGGTGGCAAGGAACAGCCCACGTTCGTCTTCGTTCATTTGCTGGTTCCGCATCCACCCGTCCTGACGAATGGGCAAGGCGAATGCATTGAACAGATCGAGTATCCAGTCAAGCCATACGGGGTGACCTGGGACCAGTTCCGCGCCGGATTTTCTGGCTATGTCGATTATTTCAATAAACAAATTCTCGAAATCTTCGATCAATACGCGAATGAAAATCCGAATCCGGTCTTTTTCATCGTGCAATCGGATGAGGGGCCGTTTCCAAAAGAACTGTTCGAGTCAAACCTCGAAGCTCAAAGACGCAAAGGACGTGAGCGTGTGGCGGATTTCGACTGGACCGAGGCCACTGAGGATCAACTGGCTATAAAGTTTGGGATCCTGAACGCAATATATATGGAGGGCGTTGACCCAAGCACCGTTCCCCTGGACCTTTCGCCAGTCAACAACTGGCGTCTGATCTTTAGCCAGCTCGAGGGAAAAGACTATCCTCTATTGCCCGACAAGTACTATATTTTTCCGAGCGAGAAGACGCCTTATCAGATGATTGACGTAACCGAGCGGCTTGATGCTATCCCGCGATAGAGCGGTTGCCTGTCAAGGACACCCGCGCGACACCTCGATTGTCCTTCACCTTCGGGCTCTGCCCGTGCCAATCTCCGGAGGCCGGACTACAGCCCAAATATGTGAATTCAAAAAAATATGTAAATTTATATCTCGATGCATTGGGAAACATAAAGCTGGCGCAGGGCCGCATTTTGCGGCCCGGCCAATACGCTTAGCTGTCGAGCCAGGCGCTTTCGGTGTGGAACTCGATGGCCTGGTGCGCATCGAAGTTCCGGACCCGGTCATTCATGTGCCGGAAGACCGAACGCCAATAGGGTTGGATCAGCGTGCCGGAATCCTGGAGGATCTTTTCGACACGTTCCATAATCGCGCGCCGCGCGTCCGGATCCGGGGTGCCGAGCGCTTCGTCCAGCGCCGTGTCGAAATCCGCATTTGCGAAGGCCGACTCGTTCCAGGACTCGCCGGTCTTGTAGGCCAGCGCCAGCACCTGGACACCCAGCGGACGGGGGTTCCAGTTGGTGGTCGAGGCCGGATACTTGGTCCAGTCGTTCCAGAAGGTGTCGCCCGGAATGACCGTGCGCTTGACGTTCAGGCCGGCGTCACGCATTTGCGCCGCGATTACGTCGGTGGTGTTCCGGCGCCAATCATCATCGATCGAGATCAATTCGAATTCGTGGTCTGACTGGCCTGCTTCAGCCAACAGCGCCTTGGCCTGCTCGACATCGCGCGAGACGGGTGGCAGCTGGAAATACTCCACATGCATCGGGCCAACATGGTGGTTCTCGGCCACCGCGCCGCGCCCGTTGATGCCCAGCGACAGCACGATCGCATTGTCGACCGCCAGTTGCGCCGCCCGGCGTACCCGCTGATCGTCATAGGGCGGCACCGAGTTATTGAACCGGCATACGATGGTAGCGCCGGTTGCGATCTCGGATGTCACCAATCCCACAGCTTCGAGCTGCTCGATCTGGTCGGCTTGGCTCTGCTCGTTGGTGTCGACTTCATCGGATTCGAAAGCGCCGATCATCGCGGTTGGATCGGTTCCGAAATCGACCATCTCGATCGCGTCCAGATAGGCATCGGTTCCGCGCCAGTAGCCTTCGCGCCGCTCGACCCGGGCCCGGACACCGGGTTCCCAGTCGACGATCATGAAGGGTCCCGGCCCCAGATTGAACTGCTCCATCAAGTCGCCCTCGGGGTCGAAACTGCGATGGACGATCAAGGACGGATAGTCGGTCATGCCTGCAATCAGAGAAATGTCGGACGTCGACGGTTTGAGTGTCACCTGATGGCTGCCGGTGATCTCGATCGCGCCCTTGATCGCCTCGTTGGTGTCCGCATCGACGAGCGAGCCCATGCGGGCGGCCATCGAATTGCCTTCCACATGTTTCTCGCACCAGCGGGTGATATTGAAAGCCACGTCCTCGGCATTCAACTCGTCGCCATTCTGCCACTTGATGCCCTTGCGGACGTTCAAGCGGTATTCGGTGGCGTCGTCGTTGATCTCCCAGTTCTCCAGGAGCCAGGGCGTGAACGAGGAGTCGCGCTCCCAGCGCACCAGGTATTCGCAGGATTGGCGCGAGACATGGGCGTCCCAGTCGAAGGTGCGCGGATCCTTGAGGCCCGCGGCGCGGACCGGGGTCGCGATCCTGAGCGTGCCGCCGACCTTGGGTGTCTGTGCCTTGGCCGGCGTCGGCAGGGCGATGCCGCCCAGCGTGTAGGCGCCGGCTGCGGTCACGCCCACGCACATCATCGAGGCAATATACTCGCGCCGGTCCATCTTGCCGTCGCGGAATGCCTTGGCGAAGGTCTCGGCCATGGGGTGGAGCGACCGGCTGCTCATCATGAATTTCGACATTGTATCCTCCCAATTCTGCGCAGCATGTTCGCGCCTGTTTTGGTCCCCGGGGGCTTGAATCGTGCAGGGGCTGGGGGAACCCTTGCACAAAATCCGTAAACGGCCAAATCTCGCGTCATGTCTGATCAAGGCGAAATCCAGCCGGGTCCCCGGTTTCGGCGCGAGCGGCCCGACGTACGGCGCAAGATGCTGGTCGAGGCAGCACTGGCCTGCCTGGCACGGGATGGGATCGGTGGTTTCACCATTGACCGGATTTGCCGCGAAGCCGGGGTTTCCCGCGGGCTGATCGGCCACTATTTTGGAGGCAAGGACGGGCTGCTGATCGAGGTCTACCGTGGCTCGCTCTACGGCGGGATCGCCCGGCGCGCGACGGAAGGTGGGTCAGCGCAGCAGGGACCGGAAGCGGCGCTGCTGTCCATGGTCGATGCAACGTTCGCGCCCGATTTTTTTGATCGGAAGATGGTGCGGGTTTGGCTCGCGCTCTGGGACGAAATATCTGTCAACCGAGCGCTTCGGGCGGTCCATCGTGAGCTCTACGGCGGCTATCGGGACAGGGTGGCCCAGGCGATTGCCGGGGTCGCAGCCAAGCGGGGCAGGGAGGTGGACGCCGCAGCCCTGGCCCAAAGCTTCGTGGCGTTGGCGGACGGGTTGTGGCTGGAATGGTCACTGGACGAGGCGGCGGTCGATCCGATCCGGGCGAAGGCCGCGGCGGTGGCAATGCTGGGCGCGCATCTTGGGCCGTTGAAGTTGTGAGGTGGGCAGACGCTCACTGTGAGATTCTCTTTAGTGGATTGTAAATGAGGGATAGTTCTTCAGAATTAACCTCACTTTCACACTTGGGCCACATCGCAGCGATCAGTTCATCGGCGCCCCGCCCTCACGTTTGCGGCGCGCCATGTAGTCGCGCAGTGCCTCATCGATCGCGACGTCCAACGGGGGCTGTTCGTATTCTTCGAGCAATTGGTGCCAGATTTCGTTTGCCCGCTTGACCGCTTCGACCGAGCCGCGCTGAACCCAAGTGTCGTAGTTGTCCCAGTTCGAGACCAGCGGGGTATAGAACGCTGTCTCGTAGCGTTCGATCGTGTGCGCAGTGCCGAAGAAATGGCCGCCGGGCCCAACATCGTCGATGGCTTCCAGCGCAAGTGTGTCGGGCGTGATTTCCGGCGGCTCCAGATAGGCGGCCATCATCTGCAGCATCTCGGCGTCGATAATCAGCTTCTCGAAGGATGCGGTCAGACCGCCGCCCAGCCAGCCTGCTGCGTGGTTGATCATATGCGCCCCGCCCATGATCGAACCCCACAGGGCCATCTCGCTCTCGTAGGCCGCCTGAGCATCGTTGGCATTGGCGGCGGTGACGTTCGAGGACCGGAAGGGCACACCGATCCGCCGGGCAAGCTGGCCCGAGATCTGCGCGGCTTGGGCATATTCCGGCGTGCCAAAGGCCGGCGCTCCGGATTTCATATCCACATTCGACGTGAAGCCTCCATACATGACCGGCACGCCCGGGCGCACGATCTGGGTCAGCGCAATGCCGGCCAGAGCCTCGGCATGCTGCTGAGCAAGCGCGCCCGCCAATGTGACTGGCGACATGGCACCCGCCAGAGTGAAGGGCGTGATCACGTTGCATTGCCCATGCTCGGCCAGCGCGATCAGACCCTCGGCCATGGGGATGTCGAGCTGCAGGGGCGAGTTGGTGTTGATGACCCCGTTGAAGACGCAACGGTCCACCAGATCCTCGCGCGCGATCCCGTGGCTGATCGCAGCCATCTCGAGCCCGTCGAGTGTGCGCGCGGCACCCAGCGCATTGGGCTGCCAGGTCTTGTCGGTCAGGGTGATCGCCGCGTAGCAGATATCCATGTGGCGCGTCGCGGCGGGCAGGTCGAGTGGCTCGAACGGACCGCCACCCTCTTGGTGTACGATATTAAGAGATTCGACCAAGCACATGTAGTTGCACATTTCTTCGTATGTTCCTTGGCGTCTCCCGCGCCCCATGTCTTCCACATAGGCCGGGCCGCCGACGGCGGTGAATATCGCGTCCTGGCGTCCAACGCCCAGGTCATGGGCAGGGTTGCGGGCACGCAGCGTGAAATGGTCGGGTGCCTTGGCAACCAGCTCTTCGGTGAGTGCCCGGTCGAGGCGGACATGCATCTCGGCCTCGTCGATCTCGGCGCCGGCGTGCGCGAAGAGGTCGCGTGCGCGGCCGTCCAGAACCCGCATCCCAATCTGTTGGAGGATCTTCAGCCCGGCCCGGTGGATCGCCTCGATCTGGTCGGCGCTCAGGATCTCGATCGGTTTGTAGCGCATCCGCACCTGGCGGAACGGTGGCTGTTCGATCCGGCCCGGAAGCCGTTCCGGTCTGCTGCGGCGGCGTGCGCGGGCCATGGGCGCCTCTCTCGTGCTCTAGTGCGGGGGCCGCTCGCGCCAGGGCGCGGGCGGGGCGTTCTCATCGAACTCCTGGGCGCAACGATGACCCGAGAAGACTGCGTCGGCAATCGAGGACGGCGCCAGGCAATCGCCGATCCGGGTGACAGATCGGATTGAAGCCTCCTTCAATTGGGCCTCATCCTTCTTCAGATCGGCATAGAGCCCGCCTTCGGCAACGCGGCCAGTGACGAAGATCAGCGTGCCGCATGCGGAGGTGGTGCGGGCATCGGTATAGACACAAGCGATCTCGATCTCGTCAGGGCGAGACGCGGTCAGACGGCTGAGCGGCGTGATCTGAACCCCGGCCTCGATCAGGCGGGCTTGGATCAAGTCCTGCTCGTTGGTCATCTCGGTCCAGGCTGAGGCGATCGCGGCGGGGGTTATCAGCGCGACCTGATGGCCTTCGACCGCGAGCCTCTCGGCCATTGCGCCGCCCATGTAGTAGTGGTCGTCGTCATAGACCACCACGGGGCCGTTGATCTCGGCTCCGGCAAAAATGTCATCAGGCGTCAACCCGAACACGTCGTTTGGTTCCTCCACCAAAGTCCCAATTGCATCGTGCCGCCAGCGGCTGCCGGTGGCGAGGACGATGTCTTTGTAGCCGAGTTCCAGGATGTTACCGGCGGTCAACGCGCTTTCTCGGAAAACATTGACGTTCGGCAGCTTCCCCAGCATGTGCTCGCGCCAGTCGCGCACCCGGATCCAGGTGCCGAGGCCGGGCAGGGTGGCCTCGCGGAGTACCCGGCCGCCCAGCTCGCGTCCCGCATCGGCCAATGCGACCTCGTAGCCGCGCCGCCCCAGCGACAGCGCGCATTCGAGCCCCGCGGGGCCGGCGCCGACCACCAACACGCGGTGGTCGGAGCGTTTGGCGGCGATGCGCTCCGGGTGCCAGCCGCGGCGCCATTCCTCGCCCATGGTTGGGTTCTGGGTGCAGCGCAGCGGCACGCCTTCGTTGTTGGATGAACGGCAAATATTGCAGCCGATGCATTCGCGGATCTCGTCCTCGCGGCCTTCGCGGATTTTTGCCGGCAGAAACGGGTCGGCAATCGAGGGTCGGGCGGCTCCGATTAGGTCCAGGACATTGCGCTTGATCTGATCGACCATGGTGTCGGGCGAGGTAAACCGGCCGACGCCGACCACGGGCTTGGTGGTCAGGCTTTTGACGAACTGAATGTGCTGCTCCTGGTAGACCTCCGGGCTGAAGCGGGCGGATTTGGAATCCTTGCCGTTGCCGCCAGCGACATTGACGTCCCAGAGATCCGGAATCTCGGCCAGCATCGAGACGATCTTGGGCGCCTCGCCGTCATGGGTGATGCCGGTGGGTCCGTGAAGTTCGGTGACCGCAAGCCGGATCGCGAGCGCCCGATCAGGGCCGATTGCCTCGCGGGTCTCTTCCAGCATCTCGCGCAGCAGGCGCACACGGTTCTCGAGCTTTCCGCCGTACTCATCCGTGCGCCGGTTCGTGCGGGGCGAGAGGAACTGGAACGGCAGGTAATCATGCCCCGCATAGACGTAGACGATGTCAAACCCGGCCTCGGCCGCGCGCCGTGCCGCCGCCGTCTGCCAGCCACGGAAGCCACGGATATCCGCCTTGTCCATTGCACGCGTCGCTGCGGGCTGCATGAAGAAGGCCGGCCGCGCCGAGGGCGCCAGCATCGGCTCGCGAGTCAGTTTGTTGGTCGAATGGGCGCCGCCATGCCAAAGCTCGATTCCCGCCAGGCTGCCATGTTCGTGGATCGCGTCCGCGGTCTGAGCCAGGGCCTTGGTGTCGTTGTCGTCCCAGAGGGTCAAGAAAGCATAGGGGGAATCGTCCGAGGAGGGATGGATCGAGCAGTATTCGGTGCATACCACGCCCCAGCCGCCCTCGGCCTTGACGCCCCTCAATGCCGCGCCCGCCCTCGGTCGCTGGTAGCCCATGCCGGTCGCATGCGGGGTCTGGTAGAACCGGTTCGGCGCGGTGACGGGGCCGATCGCGACCCGCTCGAACAGGCGCGCATAGCGAGGGTTCATGGTCACCGGCGGTCCCGTTGTTGAACTTTCGTTCAACAACGCTAACGCGACCCGAGCGCGTGCGCAATCAGAATTGTCGCTGCCCGGATTGACGCGTGGACCCGCCGGGCCGCATCCTCAGCTCGGAGGAGACGCGCTGATGACCGAATTGCCCGCCGAAATCGCGGAAGCCCTTGCCAAGTCCGCCGCCTCGGACCACACGGCGGCTCGGGCGATGCCGGGTGCGTTCTATACCTGCCCCGATGTCCTGGCCGCCGAAAGGGAAGGACTGTTCGCCAAGGAGTGGCTCTGCGTTGGGCGAGCGGACGAGATCCCGGGACCCGGCGACTACATGACCTACGATCTGATCGGCGAACCCGTCGCGGTCGTTCGGGGGGAAGACGGGGCGATCCGCGCCCTCTCGAATGTCTGCCGGCACCGGGCGATGCCGGTGCTGCAGGGGGCGGGCAAGGCACGCCGCCTCGTCTGCCCTTACCATGCCTGGACCTACGATACGACCGGGCAGCTAATCGGCACGCCGCTGATCGGCAAGCGCGCGGATTTCGACAAACGAGAATGCCGCTTGCCCGAATTCCCTTGCGAGATTTGGCAGGGGTTCATTTTCGTCAGCCTGAACCCGGATGTGGCCCCGTTGGCGCCCCGGATGGCGGGGCTCGACGGGATCATCCGCAACTATCACCTCGAGGAGATGCGCACCCGCTACGTCACTCACGAGGTTTGGGACACGAACTGGAAGTCGCTGGTCGAGAACTTCATGGAGGGCTATCACCTGTCAGCGCTCCACCGCGAGACGCTGCACCTGGTGAACCCCACCGAGCTTTGCGCGCACTATCCGGCAGGCGATGCCTATTTCGGCTGTTTCGCGGGGTTCACGCCCGACATGGAGCGGGTGAAGGTCGGCCATCCGGATCTCACTGAGAAAGAGTTGGATACCTGTGTGATGATTGCGGTGCCGCCGAACCTGGTGATCGGTGGGGCGAGCGACTACAGCTCGTTCCTGTGCATCGAACCGGCTTCGACGGACAGTGTGAGGGTGAAACTGGGCCTCTTCTTCTACGGTGACGATTGGCCGGATGATCGGGTCGATTGGGCGGTCGAGCTGTTCCAAAACACCATGGCCGAAGACAAGACCGTGCTCGAGAATCTGGGCCGAGGCTTGCGCTCGTCCCATTACCGGCCCGGTCCGCTGGCGGGCGCGGCCTACGAGGGCTGCATCCTGGATCTGCACCAATATATCGCCCGGCGGCTGAGCCCCGCAGCGGGGGCGGCCTGACAATATGAGCCGTCTGGAGGGTCAGACCGCCATCGTGACCGGCGCGGCCAATGGGATCGGCCAGGCGATCGCGATCCGCTTCGCTGCCGAGGGCGCGCACGTGGTGTTGGCAGATGTTGCCGAGGACCTGCGCGGAGGCGGTGAGACGACGACGAAGACCATCCGCGCCGCGGGCGGCTCGGCGGAGTTCCTGACGACAGACGTCTCCAGTTGGGACGATGTCCAGGCGCTCGTGACCTTGGCGGCAGCGCGCAACGGCCGGCTCGATGTCATCGTCAATAATGCCGCGATTGGCGCCGGGGGACGGCTGACCGAAACAAGTCTGGTCGACTGGGATCTGACCATGTCGGTCAATCTTCGCGGCGTCTTCATGGGCTGCAAGGCCGCCGTGACCCAAATGCTGACCCAGGAGACGCGGGGCGAGGTACGCGGGCGGATCGTCAACATCTCGTCTCAGCACGGTATGATTTCCGCTCCCGACCATCTGGCCTACGGGGTCAGCAAGGCGGGGGTCGTCTACATGACCCGGCAGATTGCGGCTGACTACGCGCGGGACTGCATCGTCTGCAACGCGGTGGCGCCCGGGAAGATCATGACCGGCATGGGCGGGCACGAGCCAAGCGAGGCGCGCCTGGCTTATGCCCGCGCCCGGACACCTTGGCCTCGGCTGGGTCAGGCCGAGGACGTGGCTTCGGCTGCCCTGTTTCTCGCCAGCCCGGAGGCAACCTATATTACCGGCGAGAACCTGATGGTCGATGGCGGCTGGATGGCGAGCTGATGGCGTGCGAGCTGCTGGTGCGGCGCTAATACCCCTTTTGCCGTTGGGGCCGCCGATGTAGTGGTGCGGCGGAACCAAGTGCGATGTTGGCGACGAGGCTGGGTCAGACATGAAGAACGAGATCGAGACGGAGATCCGGGATTTCGTAGGATCCCTCGGTTTGGATCATCACGCCGTGTTGCCGGCCTTTGGCGGCGACCTCGACGGTGCGCTCGCGGTTTGGACAAAGGAATTCAAAGAGGGCGCTGAGCCGTCTGCACTGCCGTTCCGGATGGCGATCATGGAGGTGCCGAAAGGCGACGGACCGGTGGAGCAGGTCCCGGGCACCGTCTTGAGCGGCGGTGCGTCACTGGGTGATCGGGTCAAGGTTCTGCCACGTGGCCGCGAGGCGAAGATTGCCCAGGCCGAGGCCGAGGGCGACCGGATGACGCTCCGCTTCGAGACGCCGGTCGAGGTGAGGCCGGGCGATCTGATCGCGGCGGCAAACGCACCTGCGGAAGTGGCGGATCAGTTCGAGGCCAAGCTCTTATGGCTTTCGGACCAGGACATGCTACCCGGCCGCCGGTACCGGATGCGGGTTGGGGCAGCGACGGTCTCCTGCACCGTGGCTTCGCCGAAATTCAAGGTGAACCTCGAAACCGGCGAGGAATTGGCGGCGCGCAAGCTCGAGGCGGGAGAGATCGGGGTCTGCAACCTTGCGCTCGAGCACGATGTCGCCTTTGACCCGCATTCGGAAAATCCGGCGACCGGGCGGTTCGCGCTCTTGCACCGGCAATCCGATCAATTGGTGGGGCTCGGTGTCCTGAACTTCGCGCTGCGGCGTGCCTCGAATATCCATCGCCAGGCGATGGCGATCGACAAGTCGGCCCGCGCCGTCCAGAAGAACCAGAGGCCCGCCATCCTTTGGTTCACCGGGCTTTCCGGTTCCGGCAAGTCGACCATTGCCGACATCGTCAGCCAGAAGCTGCACTCGCAGAACCGGCACACGGCGACGTTGGACGGCGACAACGTGCGCCATGGGCTGAACCGGGATCTTGGCTTCACGGACGTGGACCGGGTCGAGAACATTCGCCGCATCGCCGAGGTCTCGAAGCTGATGGTCGATGCGGGGCTGATCGTGCTGACCTCGTTCATCTCGCCCTTCCGGGCCGAGCGGCAGATGGCACGATCGATCGTCGATACTGACGAGTTCGTCGAGATCTTCATCGACACGCCGCTGGCCGAGGCCGAACGCCGCGACGTCAAGGGCCTGTACAAGAAGGCGCGGGCGGGTGAGATCAAGAACTTCACCGGCATCGACTCGCCCTACGAGTCGCCGCGGCGGGCCGAGATCGTGGTCGACACGATGCGCCTTAGCCCCGAGGAGGCCGCGGAGCATATCGTCGCGTGGCTCGAGGAGCGCGGATATCTGAATTGAAAGCGCCGGGCGGAGGACCGCCCGGCGTCGCGCCCGGGGAGCGCGTTCTCAGGCGATGACCAGGGGATCGAAGTCGAAATCCGTCTGATCTAGCCCGACTACGTCCCGCACGGTCACCGTATGGACGCCGGCCAATCCACCTGCTGCTGCGCCGAGATCGATCACCGTATCGCTGCCGTCCACCGAGATGAACCCCAAGATATCGGCAAACGATTTGAGGCCCGTTTCATCGAGGTTGATCACATCCTCGCCGCGCAAGAAGTCGGTGACGATATCTGCGCCATTGTCACTGCCGAAGACGAACGTGTCGGCACCGCCTGTCGCCGCCGCGCTTCCGCTGTTCCAGTCACCGGTCATGATATCGGTCGCGAGCGTGCCGCTGATCAGGACGTCGTCGCCTCCGATGAAGGTGGTGTCAGCATTCCCGTTCGATACGGCGTCGCCGATCAGCGTGTTGGTCACGAAGAACAGCACGAAGGACGGACTCATGTCCAAGAAATTGACACCGGAGCCGCCGGTCAGCACATCGTTGCCCGCGGTGAAGGTTGCCGGGGCGTTGGCGAAGACGGCTTGTGTGTCGCCAACCAGCATGTTGTTGACGCTCTGACTGGCGATCGTGCCGTCGCCTCCGGTCAGCATATCGGCGCCTCCCATGAAGCTTTGGCCCGCATTCAGCACGACGGTGCCGAAATTGTCGCCGTAGAGGCTGTTGCTCGCATTGTCACCGCCGAACAGGATGTCATTGCCGCCTGTATAGGTGCCGTTGATCACCGGATCGCCGGCGACCGCGCCGCCGATATTTGCCTCGTCGCCGATTAGAACATTGCTGGCAAAGGCGATCTCGGTGCCGTCCAGATCGCCGCCATGGAGCGTGTCGTCGCCCTTGCCGCCGGTCAGGTCGTCGTCGCCAAGGCCACCGATGAACAGGTCACTGCCAACCGTCCCGGTCGAGGTGGGCGCGGTCAGATCGGTGCCTCCTGTAGTATCATCGTTGCCGGCCTTCCCCTCGATGTAGGAGAAATTATAGTCCGACGTGCCAAGATCGACGATGTCGCCCATGCCGCTGGATGTGACCAGCTGGATCGTGACTGTCCCAGTGTCGATGCCGCCATTGCCGTCCGAAACCGTGTAGCCCAGAACTAGGTCCGGGCCCACGGCACCAGGGGTGGTCAGCGTAAACGAGACAATGTCGGCACCGACCACGTTGGGCGTGACCGACCATCCCGCTGGCAGGCTGGATGTGTCGATTGCGGTCACGCTCAGGGTATCGCCGTCCGAGTCGGTGTCGTTCTGCAACAGCCACGCGGCAGGAATTTCGGCCGTGGTGGCGATTGAGGCGATGATTACGTCATCGCCTGCGACTGGATCGGCGTTTGTGCTGTCATCCATGCCGTTGATGGTGATGTCCACATCGGCCATGCCGGTGCCGTCGATCGAGCTTACAAGGAAGCTCTCCATCAGCACCTGGCCTGTATTCAGCACCTGGACCATCAGATGAGCGTTGTCGAGCTGGTAGGTCCAGTTGCCGCTGCTATCGACCGAGAATATGCCGTATTGGCCAAACACGTTGGATTGGGCGATTACGCCCGCCTCGCCGTTATCCACATCCGAAACGGTGACCATGCCGCCAGTGACCAAGGTTCCGTCCTCGGTGACCGAGCCGCTGTCGCCTGTGATCTGCGCCGCATCATTGGCGCCCGTCACCGTGACGGTGACCGTCGCGGTGCCCGAGACGGCGCCATGAGCGTCGGTCGCCTGGTAGGTGACGGTGACGTCGCGGGTTTCGCCCTCGGCCAGATCCTGGAAATCGGTGCCCGGATCGAAGGTCAGCATATTGCCGCTGACCGAGGCAGAGCCCTCGGCGGGGCCGGAGACGATGGAATAAGTCAGGCTGCCATTGTCGTCATCCGGGTCAATATCGTCGCCGGCCAGGATGATCTGGACGCCATTGCCATCTTCGTCAGCCATGCCGAAGACGTTGGCGACGGTCGGGGGTGTGTTGCCGCCGGCATCGTCCTGGCCCTCGGTCTCGACGGTTACGGTCGCGGTGCTGATCGCGCCCTTGCCCAGTCGGATCGTGTAGGTGAATGTGTCGGTCGTGGTCTCACCTGTGGCCAGGCCGTCGAAGGCACCGTTGGTGTCGTAGACGATCTTGCGGCCCTCGATTTTAATGCGGGCGCCGCTCGGCAGGTCGATCCATTCGCCGGGTTTGGTCTTGTTCGTCGGGTCGTTCTGATCGATCGAGAACAGCTTCTTGGCACGACCGCCGCGGTCGTTGGCCATCACATTGATCGAGACGCTTTCATCCTCGGTCACCTGCGCGTCATCATCGCGCGCCTGGGGCAGCTTCTTGGCGAGCTTCCTAAAGATCTCCCACTTAAACGGTCGTTTGCATGAAAAGCGCATCTATTCACCCTCGGTTTCGCCCACGGCCGGGCCGCGAACGTGCTCCCACGAATGACCCGTGAAACCCGGGCCAAACCACACCCGCGCGCGTCATCGCCATCCAACAGGCGAGCGCACTCGGTAACCGAACTCTTGGTTAGAAAACCCACACAACCAGCGGGCCGGAGTATAGCAGCATCAAGGTGAACGAATCCTCTTTAATCATTGATTGATATACGGATTTAAACTTATCAAGTTGACAGAGAAGCGCCATCGGAACCCGATAGGTTGAATGTGTGCCGGATTCGAGCGCCAACGGTTTTGCCGAGAAACCAACCGTACTGCGCGGCCCGACCAGCGAAACGGCGAGGAGGGCCGGTTGAACCGAATCAGATGGATTCGCGGGCTTAATTCGGGGGCTTCATTCGGGCGCGGGTTCGGACAGATAGTCTGCATCTGCGACAGGCTCCATCCAATCCGCCTGCGCACCGTCCAGCGCCTCTTGAAAAGCAATGTGGATCATACCGTGATCAGGCGCAGCGCCATGCCAGTGGCGCTCGCCCGGGGCGAACCAGACCGTATCGCCGGTGCGCACCGCGCGCACCGGGCTGCCGTCGGCCTGCACCCGGCCTACGCCAGCGACGATATGGATTGTCTGGCCAAGCGGGTGGGTGTGCCAATTGGTCCGCGCGCCGGGCGCGAAGCTGACCTTCAGCGAACGCACGCGGGCGGGCTCTGGCGCCTCGATCACCGGATCCTGCCAGACCTCGCCTGTGAACCATTTCTCCGGCGCGCGGCGGCTGGGGCGGTCGGATTCGCGAAAGATGTCCATGTGTCATTCCTCATGCGGGCGCAGGTGCCTTGGGCCAAACCCGCCCCATCAACAGCCAGAAGGCGATGGCCAGGTTCAATAGGTTCCAGGCGATCCCGTTCAGGAAGGCCATGCGGTAGGAGCCGGTCAAGTCGAAGATCTCGCCCGACAGCCAGCCCCCAAGCGCCATACCGCCTACGGTCGCCATGAGGACTATCGAGACCCGCCAGCCGGCCTCACGCGCGGGAAAGTAGTCGCGCACGATCAGCGCGTAGCTGGGCACGATCCCACCTTGAGAGAGGCCGAAAAGAGCCGAGACCACGTAGAGCGATGCAAGCCCATCGAAGGGCAGGTAAAGGAACAGGGCCAGGCATTGCAGCGCCGATCCCAAAAGCAGCGTGCCGACGCCGCCGATCCGATCGGCGATCAGGCCCGAGGCCAGGCGGCTGACGACGCCGGTCCCCAGCATGATCGACAGCATTTCGGCGCCCCTTGCCGGGCCGAAGCCCAGATCGGCGCAATAGGCGACGATATGGACCTGGGGCATCGACATGGCGACGCAGCAGGCGACGCCTGCGATGATCAGCATCCATTGCAGCCGCGCGGGCGAGGTCGGCATCGGCGCGGGCCGTATCGTGACCGGCGCCGTGCCCGTGTCCATCGCGACGCGCCCCCTCAGCGCCAGGATCAACGGCGGCATCGCGACAAGGCAGAATGCACCTGTCAACAGAAACGCCTGGCGCCATCCGACCTCCGCGATGGCCGATTGCAGGATCGGGGGCCAGATTGTCCCGGCCAGGTAATTGCCGCTGGCGACGATGGCCACCGCAATGCCCCGGCGCTTGAGGAACCAGTGCGAGACCTCGGCGACCAGCGGCCCGAAAGTGGTCGAGACGCCCAGCATTCCGATCAACAGCGCGTGGGCGAGAACGAATTGCAGATAGCTCTGCGCGCTGGCCGCCGCCGCATACCCGATGGACAGTGACACCGCCGAGATGCATAGGGGCAGGGCAATCCCGAACCGGTCCGCCAACCGCCCCATCATGACCCCGCCGATCGCGAAGGCGACCATGGTGGCCGTATAGGGAATCGATGCGCCCCCGCGGTCGACCGCGAACTCCGCCTGGATGACCGGCAGAACGACAACCGAGGACCAAAGCCCCACGCCTGCGATCGTGCTGATCGCCAGCGCGGCCGCCAGCCGCCACCAGGCATCCCGGCTATCGGGGCCGAAGCTCTGGCCGGTCATCGTCGATTGGCTCCCGTCATCGGGCCGAGTATCGCGGGATTTCGGGGAAAGCCAAGGCGGCGAATGGTGCGGCCCGCCGATCCCCGGGATCCCTCCCTCGCAGGACTTGACGGGGCGCGCAAAGAAACGCGACAAGCGGCGGGAAGGAACATGTGGCCGGTTTTTTGCCCGGCCCTCAGCGGCGTTTCCGGCGGGAGGAACAGATGACCACCGAACTCACCCATTTCATTGGCGGCAAGCACGTGCAGGGCACTTCCGGGCGATTCTCGGACGTCTTCAATCCAGCGACCGGCGAGGTCCAGGCGAAATGCCCCTTGGCGACCGCTGCGGAGGTCCGTGCCGCAGTCGAGAACGCGATGGCGGCCCAGCCCGCCTGGGCGGCGCAAAACCCACAGCGGCGGGCGCGGGTGATGATGGAGTTCGTGCGGCTATTGCATCGCGACATGGACAAGCTGGCCGAAGCCCTCAGCCGCGAGCACGGCAAGACCATCCCGGACGCCAAGGGTGACGTGCAGCGCGGGCTGGAAGTGGCCGAGTTTTGCATCGGCGCGCCGCAGATGCTGAAGGGCGAGTATACCGAGAGCGCGGGACCCGGGATCGACATGTATTCCATGCGCCAGCCATTGGGCGTGGCCGCCGGGATCACCCCGTTCAACTTCCCGGCAATGATCCCGATGTGGAAGTTCTGCCCGGCGCTGGTCTGTGGCAACGCCTTCATTCTAAAACCGTCGGAGCGCGACCCCTCGGTGCCGTTGATGCTGGCCGAATTGCTGATCGAGGCGGGGCTGCCCGAAGGCGTGCTGAACGTGATCAACGGAGACAAGGTCGCGGTCGACGCGATCCTGGATGATCCGGATATCGGCGGCGTCGGTTTTGTCGGGTCGACGCCGATCGCGCAGTATGTCTATTCCCGCGGCACCGCCAGCGGCAAACGTGTGCAGTGTTTCGGCGGTGCCAAGAACCATATGATCATCATGCCGGATGCCGACATGGACCAGGTGGTCGACGCGCTGGTCGGTTCCGCATACGGCGCGGCTGGCGAGCGCTGCATGGCGGTCTCGGTTGCCGTGCCCGTCGGCGACGACACGGCCGACCGGATGATCGACAAGCTGGCGCCGAGGGTCGAGAGCCTGAAGATCGGCCCCTACACCGCCGGCAACGATGTGGATTTCGGGCCGCTGGTGACCCGCGAGGCCCATAACCGGGTCAAAGGTCTGATCGATAGCGGGGTCGAGCAGGGCGCCAAGCTGGTGGTCGACGGGCGCGACTTCAAGATGCAAGGCTACGAGGATGGCAACTTCATCGGCGGCTGCCTGTTCGACAACGTCACCACCGACATGGAGATCTACAAGCAAGAGATCTTCGGGCCGGTGCTAAGTACCGTGCGCGCTTCGTCCTACGAGGAAGCGATCAGCATGGCGATCGACCACGAATATGGCAATGGCACGGCGATCTTCACCCGCGATGGTGACACGGCGCGAGACTTCGCGGCCCGGATCAACATTGGCATGGTCGGCATCAACGTGCCGATCCCAGTGCCGCTGGCCTATCATACCTTCGGCGGCTGGAAAAAATCGGTCTTCGGCGATTTGAACCAGCACGGGCCGGACGCGTTCCGATTCTACACAAGGACCAAGACCGTGACGGCGCGTTGGCCGAGTGGCGTGAAGGAAGGCGCCGATTTCTCGATCCCCGTCATGGAATAGGGTGGTGGAGTAGGCGTGCATGCATGTGTCCCGGGCTTCACCCGGGAAATCGCTGGATTCCGAATGCAATCAAGATCCCGACTCGTCGTTGATCATCCGGAACACCTCGACCGGTGCCTGGATGCCCTTGAGGCTCAGCTCGCCCGCGCTCTCGGCTTGGAATTCGTCCTCAACCGCGGCGAAGGCACGAGGGCTGAGCAGAATGTCCCCGTCGCCTGCCTCGTCGCACAGCCGCGCGGCCAGGTTCACGGCGGTGCCGCTGGCCGTGTAGTCATACCGGCCCTCGGACCCGACCATGCCCACAGTGGCGTAACCGAGAGAGATGCCGACGCCGAAGCCCAGCCGGTGGCCGAGGCGCTTCCAGCCGCGGCAAAGCTCGGCCATCCGCCCGCGCATTCTCATCGCCAGCCTCAGGGCATCACCCGCCGGATCATCGCAAGGCAGGGGGTCGTTGAACAGCACCATGATCCCGTCGCCCATCCGGTGGTCGACGCCGGCGCCATGCGCGGCGATCAGCTTGCCCATCTCCTCGTGATAGGTCTGCAGAACCTCAATCGTCTCCTCAGGCTCGGCGGTTTCGCAGAAGGCGGTGAACCCCCGGATGTCGCAGAACAGAATGCCCAGCAGCGCCCGGTGGCTCGACAGGATCTTGTCTTCGCCAGACGAGACCACCGCATCCGCCACGGCCGGCGACAGGAAACGCTTCAGCCGCCCCATGCGTTCGATCTCTCCCACCTGTTCCTGGACCCGGGCTTCGAGACCTTCGTTCAGGGCCTGTACTTCCGCAGTGCGGCCCTGTAGCGCTCTGAACTGCTTGACGTTTTCGACGGCAATCGCCGCTTGGGCGGCGAAACTCTCCGCCAGTGTGACGTCGTCGTCGGAGAACGGAGCGACCTCGCGGCGATAGAGGATAATCGCGCCGATCCCCCGACCGCCGCTGATCATCGGCACCGCGACCAGGCTGCGTGCGCCCTCGTTCTCGACCATGTTGACGCGATTGGGTTCGCGCATTCGATATAGGTCGTCATCCGCGATATCATCCATCCGGATGACTTCGCACTCAGCGATCGAGCGGACCAGAGCCAGCTTTGAACTGTCGATTGGGACACGCAGGTTATCGAGATTCACCGCGAATGCGGGGCGCGCGCCCAGATGCGCTGGCACGCTCACATGGGTCCGCTCCTCGTTCACCATCGAGAGGTAAGCAAGCGGCGCGTTGCAGAGGCGCGTCGCATTCTCCAGGATCGCGTGAAACACAGGCTTTTCGTTCGCTCGGCTCTGCGCGATGACCTGAAGGATTTCCCGTGTCGCCGCCTCGCGTTCCAATCGCGCCTGCAATTCGCGGAACTGCCGCACATTCTCGATGGCGATGACAGCCTGGGCGGCGAAAGTCTCGACCAGGGCGATCTGGTCCGGAGCAAAAGGCTTCACCTCGCGCCGGCTCAGTGTGATGCAACCGTTCGACTGGTCACCGCTGACCAGCGGCACGTTTAACTGGGTCCGGATGCTCTCTTCATCGACCAGTTGCACGCGGGTCGGGTGCCCGCTCCGGTAAAGCTCTCCCTCGCGCATGTCGGCTTCGTGTACCGTGCGGGCGTCGTTGATCGCGATCGAGATGTTCAGGGGCGCGTCCAGCTCCCAGCGATCTCCGGGCCGGATCGCGCGCAGCTCATCGCCCCAAGCGGCGCTGAGTCTGAAATGGCTGCGTGACGAATTGACCAGGTGCAGGCGGGCCATCGGCGCATCGCAGAGTATCGCCGCTCTCTCTAGAATAGCATCGAAGACCGGCTTCTCGTCGGCGCGCGACTCGCTGATGACATCGAGGATCTCACGCAGCGCCGCTTCGCGCAGACGCGCGGCGTCCAGTGCCGGATCAACATCTTCCGTTCTTTTACTTCCTGTTACCAATGCGCCGTCCGCTTGAAGGCCTCGACGCCGGGGAGCGTAGCCGCTCGATTGAAGGCGTTCCAGTACAAGAAATGCGCGTGGACATAACGGTCAGGTGAGTCGCCCTCTCGCCACGCTGGGTGGGTTTTTCCCGCAAGGCGGATCGCGCTCGCCGACGCTTCAACCGGCCCGGGAAGATCGCGGCTATTTTTGGGAAATCTTAACCGTTTCCGGGTCTTGTTTGCTTGTTGGCCGAGCGGTCCGCCTGTATCCTGGATGCAAGCTTTTCGAGCAGTTCGATTTCCCAAATTAGGGTTGCCGAGGCAGGGCTTATCAGGCGTTCGACGCAAGGCGTGCGTGCGGGTCGCCTATCGCGTTCATTCATTTGTTCCATGGCGGCCCCTCGCATCAGCGATGGAGGACGAGATGGCGTCACGACTGCTGCTTGCATTGGGCATGTTTCTGCTTGCCTCGACATTGCCCGGAATCGGCGCTGCGCAGATGATGTGTGGTGATCGCGAGACAATTGTCTCGCGCCTTGTCACCCAGTTCGGCGAGATCCAGCAGGAGCGGATTCCAGCCAGCCAAAACGCGTCCTACGAGCTCTTCGGCTCGAAGGCCACGGGCACCTGGACCATGCTCTTGAGCGGGCCGCGCGGCAAGAGCTGTATCGTCTCGGCCGGCGAGAGCGGCCAGCCCGCCAAGCCGTCGCCCTTGGCCCGAGACGGATGGCCGCGGCCGGGCGCACTGCTGGTCAGATAGATCAGATAGAAAGGACGACTTGGATCCTTGTCGTCGCGTGAGGCACCTGACGACTATTGCACACTGATAATTGCGCGCGCGACAAGCCGCGCGCCGTGGATCGACATGTGGTGGTCGTCGAAATAAAGCGCCAGTCCATCTTTTGCGGCAAAGCACCGGTCTTCGTCACAAAACAGATTTGCCGGATCGACGATCCTGACCGCGTCGGGCACCTGATTCAGCCGTTCGCTGATAAACTGGGTTCGCCGTTGCCAGCGCTCTCGCATCAGCCCCACCAGCCCATCCCCCGAGCCGCCCGCACCGTCTCCGAAGACAATCCGGCTCACTGGCGACTCGAGCCAAGGCGCCTGCAGAACCAGCGTCACGCGTTTGCCATCGGCCACGAGCGTCTTGAGCGTTGCGATATAGGCACGCCAATACTCCTCGCTGAGCTCATCCTCGATGCGCCCGACGATCGCATAGGTCACGACGACGTTCTTGATTGCAGGGTTCGAGCGAATTTGATCAAGGGAGTCCTTGGTCCAAGTCGCGCAAGGATCATCCTCGGTCGCAAACCCCAGTCTGGGGCCGCAATCGCTGAAGGAATAATGTGTCAACCCGCCACCACGCTCGCCAAGAGCTTCCGCCAGGGCAAAGGCGAGTTCGACCGCATGACTGTCGCCGAACACCGCCCACGTGCCATCGGTTTCGGGATAGGCACAAGGCTTGAAGGGCGTGGTATAGGTCGCCGCACTACCATGACAGGCGTCGCGCTTCGGGCTCGGCTCCATCGTTGCGAATAGAGCCGACTGGGATGGATTCATTCGCTCGGGCAAACCCGAGCTCAAATGTCCGGCAACACCGGCACTGACGACGACAAGCGAAACGGCAAACGAACAGCCAAAGACCTGCCGCCTGGACAGCCAGGTCCGGTCACGGAACGGTCGCTCGACGAAACGCCAGCTAAGAAAGGCGATCGGCACGGCCAACGCGCCGAGAAAGAGCTTCAGCCCAAGGGTCGCCTCGACCATTGTCTGGTGTCGCGCAAATACCAATAGCGGGAAATGCCACAGATAGAGGCTGTAGCTGATCAGTCCGAAGCCAACCACGGTCCGGTTGCCTAGCAGGCGAAAGGCAAGGGTGCCCTCGGTCGCGAAAAGGATCACCAATGCGGTGCCGACGGTTGGAGCCAGCGCGAAGACACCGGGGAAGGGGGTGCTCTTGTCGTATAGAAATATCGCCGCCAGGATCAGCCCAATGCCCGCCATCGCAAGCGGCTCGTTGCCCCGCACCCGATCGCTTCGGGTCAGATACAACGCGACGATCGCGCCCAGCATCAATTCCCACGCACGCGTCGGGAGCAGATAGAAGGTCGCGGTCGGCATTTTCGCCGACCCCCATTGCGCCATCCCGAAACTGATCGCCAAGATTATCAGGATGACCGCACTGGTGACTTGTCGTTTCGCTGCTGAAAGGGCTGCTAAAAGCAATGGGAAGAAGATGTAGAATTGCTCCTCGACAGCCAGGCTCCAGGTATGGAGCAGCGGCTTCAACTCGGAGGCAGTCTCAAAATACCCGGTTTCCCGCCAAAACAGGATGTTCGAGGAAAATGTCGCTGCTGCAACCATGCTTTGCGTGAAATCGATCAAGTCTTTGGGCGGCAGCCAGATCAACGCGAACGGCACCGAGACCAAGACTACCGTGAACAGTGCCGGGAGGATCCTGCGCGCCCGCCGCTCATAGAAGTCAACGATGCTGAAACGGCCGGCCGCTTGGTCGTTCAAGATCAGCGATGTGATCAGGTAGCCGCTGATCACAAAGAATACATCGACGCCGACAAAACCTCCGCTGAACAACGCCAGGTCCGCATGGAACAATACTACAGGCACGACCGCCAGCGCTCGCAAGCCATCGATTTCTGAACGATATCGCATTGCCGGCACTCGCCCCATCACTCTCGGTTTGCGCTAGGAATTCAGATCTCGAAGGTGTCGCCCGCCGCCAGGCGATCCGTGCCCAGCTCCAGGTGGAACTGCGCTTGGATATCAAAGTCGATGCAGTGCATCGGCAGCAGGACCGGAACCCTCTCGGTCTTGAACCATGTGATGGTTTCCCCGACCGGCGGGTTCTCGTCCGCCATCAAATGGAAGCCTCCGATCACCGCATGTAGCGGTTGACCAGCCACCTCTTTCGCATAGGCCGAGATGTTGCAGATGCCCGCGTGTGCGCAGCCCGAGACAACGACCGCGCCCTTTTCGGTGCAGAATGCCAGCGCTGTGTCGTCTGGCATCGGGTCGTCCTTGTAGCACCCGGCCTCGAATCCGGTGGTTCGCGGGATCTCGCCCAGGAAGAAGGCGCCCTCGGTGAATTCGACCGGTGCGCCGCTGGATATCACTTCGAAATCCCGGCGGATCGTATCCTGGATCCTCTGATAATCCGCAGCCGCCTCATCATCGCCCTCGATTTGAGGAGGCGGTTCGAGCACCCGTGGGTGCAGCAGGATTTGCTTCTGATCGCGAAACGGGTGATCGAGCAATCCGCGCGTATGATCGCGATGGATGTGCGACAAGGCCACGAAGTCGGTGCCGTTGAGGTCGATCCCCGCCACATCGGCGTTGAAGCGCCAAACATCCGACAGACCAGTGTCGAAGAGAATTCGCTTGCCGCCAAATTCGATGAAAGCGGAAAATCCCCATTCCGCGCGCCATGGCATGCCGGAGGCGGCATTCTCGCAAAGCAAGGTCAGGCGGAATTCACTCACTAGGGCCAGCTGCGGAAGGCCAGCACCGCGTTCAAGCCCCCGAAGGCAAAGCTGTTCGACAGCGCGCCGTCGACCTGCGCCTCGCGCGCCTCGTTCGGCACTACGTCCAGCCCGATCTCTGGGTCGGTCTCCTCGTGGTTGATGGTGGGCGGCACCACCCCGTCGCGCAGCGCCATGAGGGTCGCCGCGGCCTCCAGCGCTCCTGCCGCTCCGATGCAATGGCCATGCATGGATTTCGACGAGGAGACGAGCACCCGCTCGGCCTCCGGGCCAAAGACCGTGTGGATCGCTGCCGCCTCGGTTTTGTCATTCATCGTGGTCGCGGTGCCGTGGGCGTTTATGTAGTCGATATCGCCTGGCGCCATGCGCGCATCGGCGAGTGCATGCTTGATTGCCCTTGCCGATCCGTCTACGTCGGGCGCGACGATATCGCCCGCATCCGCAGTCATGCCGGCGCCCACGACCTCACCCAGGATCGTCGCGCCGCGGGTCTTGGCGCGCTCCAATTCCTCGAGGATCAGGATCGCCGCGCCTTCGCCCAGGACCATGCCGTTACGGGTCTTCGAGAACGGGCGGCAACCATCGCCTGACATGACACGCAACCCTTCCCAAGCCTTCATGCCGCCGAAGCAGAGCACCGACTCGGTGCCGCCCGTAACCGCGACGTCCGAGCCGCCGAAACGCACCAGTTGGAACGCCTGGGCGATGGCGTGGTTCGAGGACGAACAGGCGGTCGAGACCGACCAGGCAGGCCCGGTCAGCCCGTATGCCATCGAGACCTGACTGACTGGGGCGTTGCCCATCAGGCGGGGAATGATCAGCGGATGGACGCGGTTTTTCTTTTCCGCGTATACCGCGCGGTAATTGTCGTCCAGCGTGTGAAGACCACCCATCGCCGTGCCGATGACGGTGGCTGTGCGTCTGCCCAATGCTTCGTCGAATTCGATCCCGGCCTGGTCAACGGCCTCGCGCGCGCAAACCAATGCCATGGCGCTGACCCGGTCCAAGACGGAAAGCTCCTGGCGGTTGAAGAAATCGGCACCGTCGAAGCCCTTGGCCTCGGCGGCGATTTTTACCAGCAGACGCTCCGGGTCGATCCGAGTCACGGGCGCTATGCCGCAGCGGCCCTCGATCAGACCCTGCTCATGCGCTTCTCGGCCGGTGCCCAGTGCCGAGATGACACCGAGCCCGGTGACGACGACGCGGCGCACTCGGCTAGCCCTTGGCCTTGGCCTTGGCGGCGAGCAGCGATTTCACGCCCTTCACGATGTTGCGGAAACTTGAGAGATCGAATTTCGAGCTCTTCGGCTCGTTGGCGTTGTAGGGGACCGAGATGTCGAACGCCTCCTCGATGCCGAAGACCACTTCGACCACGGCCAGGCTGTCCAGGCCCAGGTCGTCGAGCGTCGTCTCCGGATTGATGCTATCCGGATCCAGCATTGCCTGTTCGGCAATGATTTCGGCGACGCGCTGACTGACTTGGTCGGTCATCGGGGCCTCCAACGAGGAATCCGCCGTTTCTAGCAGATTCCCCTCGAACGGATAAAGCCCTGGCTTCCGGCGCGGTTTGCGCCTCTCACGCGGCCAGTGGCTTAGTTCTCCAAGTCAACGCCTGCCAGGGCGAGGGCGCCCGCGACGTCGCGGTCGCGGCGGTAGACGTCGGCGCGGAACTGATACACACCGTCGCCGCCCAGCCAGGCAGTCCGGTAAGAGACGTAGACCGGGATTTTTTCGTCCAGCGTTACCCACTGCTCGCCATACTTCGAGCGAAGGCGATCATAAGTTCCTACCGGATCCGCGTATTGCAGTGCCAGCAGCGTGTGGGCAAAGCCGGTCGGGTCCTGCAGGCGCACGCAACCATGGCTATAGGCACGGCGGTCGCGGGCGAAGAGCCGGCGTGATGGCGTGTCATGCATGTAGACCGAATATGGGTTCGGGAACAGGAACTTCACATGGCCCAGCGCATTGCCAGCGCCCGGGTTTTGCCGGACCCGGCCGGGGAAGGTCTGGGGCGTGATCTCGGCCCAGTTGATCTGGCTGGCGGGCAAGTCCGAACCCAGCAGCTGCATATTGTTGTCGGACAAGTGGAATGGGTTCTCGCGCAGCTTCGGTAGGATTTCCTCGCGGGCGATCGACTTCGGCACGTTCCAGTAGGGATTGACGACGATGTATTCCAGCTGGTCGATGAACTCCGGCGTCTGGTATTTGCGAGCCGATTTGCCGACTACGGCACGGGTTGCGAAGCGGGTCTCGCCATCCTCGATCATCACCATTGTGAACGCCGCCGTGTTGACGAAGATATGCCGGGCGCCCAGATCGTAGTTCAGCCAGCGCATCCGCTCGAGATTGACCGCGATCTGCTTGGCGCGGTGGGCCGCACTGGTGTTGACGGCCGCGAGGGTCATCGGGCCGACGGCGCCATCCGTGTTGAGGCCGTGACGCTCCTGAAAGCGGCGCACGGCGGCTTCGAGCGCAGCGTCGAAGATCATGGGATCCGAAACCGGCGCTGTGGCATCGTTCATGACTTCGCCGGTGGCCACGCGCTCCTCCGGTGCAAGGTCACCGATGACGATCAATCGCTCGCGCAGGGCTGGAACCCGGGTCGAGCGGTCGCCCGGGCGCAAGGTTTTTCCCTTGGGAACCGACGGCCCCCAATCGCCATTTGCCGCGATCTGGCGCATCTCCGCATAGACGGTGATCAGGCGCGCATAACCGGGATCGGTAGGCGCCAGGCTGTCGAGGAACGCAGCCATGTCGGGTGCTTCTGCAGCCGAGCCCAGCAGCGCTTCGGGCACTGGGCGGCGGGGCGTGACATTGATTGCGCGGCTGGCGCTGCGCGGCTCGATCAGGCCCGAGTTGAGGTCGGTGCCGTAGGTCAGGAAAAGGCGGGTCAGCGCCATCTCGAGCGCAGCGGCACCGGCTGGGTCGCCAGAACGCGCGCTCTCAAGTTTCTCGGAAAGGGCTTCGGTTGCATACCGCGCCGTGGGCAGGCCATGGGTGTCGGCGTTCTTGGCCCACGCGATCAGCGCCTTGGCGGCCTTCGTCGACTTGCCTTTCTTCGAGAGCCAAAGAGGCTGATAAGCGTTGCTTTCGTAAAAGCTGCGGATGCCGGCTTCGGCGCCACGCGAGCCGAACTGGCCGGCCAATGCCTGGCCAAACGGCGTTTCGGGCGCGGTGACAACAATAGTGTCGGACTGCGACGCGGTCTGCGCTCCTGCCGGGCCCACAAGAAGCACCGACATGGCAATCGCGGCGGCAAATGCCACCTTTGGTCCGAGCGTGATCATCGCGTCACCCCTGTTGCTTAAAATCTACACTTTCACAGCACTAAGCGAACCAAATAGCACGTCAGAACAATAATAGTCGCCAAATGCAGATTACGCGCCGGTATTTTTTGGACTGTCGTGTGAAATACGCCGCAATCAGCGGAATCGCTTACACATTAAGCTTAATTTCACAGGTAGGTAACAACCGCCGGTTCCCGAAAAGTTGCAGGGTTACAACTTTGCTACCGAATCACTTTGTGGCATATTTCCGGCGAATTTCCGGTCGCTGTAAGTGACAAAAGTCACAATGTGCGGCCATGGGGCAGAGAGTGTGTGGGGATGACGTCTGAGAACGGGACGACGCGGCGCGCCGTGTTGAGTGCATTGGGGGCGTGTGGGGTCTTAGTGGCGACGCCCGGGTTCGCGGCTTCACCAGCGATTCTGTCTGGAGCTGGTGACTTCCGAAAATTGTCGCTGACCTGCCGCCGCACCGGCGAATGGTTGAACACGGTCTATTGGGTCGAGGGCGAGTATATCCCCGAGGCGCTGGACGCTATCAGCCATCTGATGCGCGATTGGCGCGAAGACCTGGTCAAGCCGATCGATTCGCGGACCATCGACATCATGAGCGCGGCACAGAAGCTTCTGGATACGGAAGAGGCGCTCCAAGTGGTCTCGGGCTTCCGTAGCATAAAGACGAACGCGCTGCTGCGGCGGCGCTCGCGGGGTGTCGCGCGCAACTCCTATCACATCAAGGGCATGGCCGTGGACGTGAAGATGCAGACCCGTTCGGTCGGTCAGGTCGGCAGCGCAGCCCGGGCGCTGCGCGCGGGCGGTGTCGGGAAATACCGTGGCTTCGTCCATATGGACTCAGGGCCCGTGCGGGACTGGGGCAGGCGGTAGGAACTGCTTTCTTGGGACAAGCGAATGGGCGGCGAAGGCCGCCCTTTCTGATTCAGGGACGCATTCAGGGGCGCACGATTCCGTCCCCTTCGACCAGGTATTTGAAGCTGGTGAGCTGTTCCGCACCAACTGGGCCGCGGGCATGCATCTTGCCCGTGGCGATGCCGATCTCGGCGCCCATGCCAAACTCGCCGCCATCGGCGAACTGCGTCGAGGCATTTCGCATCAGGATCGCGCTGTCGAGCTCGGCGAAGAAACGGGCGGCGACGGCATCGTCCTCGGTCAGCACCGCCTCGGTGTGCTGCGAGCCGTAGGTGCGGATATGCTCGATTGCATCGCCGACGCCGTCGACCACCCGGGCGGCGATGTCCATGTCCAAGTATTCACGGCCCCAGTCCTCGTCGGTCGCCGGCGTGATCCGGGGGTCCAGCCCCTGGGTGGTCCGACAGCCGTGGACGGTGACGCCCGCGTCCAGAAGATCGCGCAGAACCTGAGCGCCCAGATCGGTCGCGATCGCCCGGTCGATCAGCAGGCATTCCGCCGCGCCGCAGATGCCGGTGCGCCGGGTCTTGGCGTTGAGCGTCACTGCGCTTGCTTTCTTTGGATCTGCAGCCTTGTCCAGGTAGATGTGGCAGATGCCCTCCAAGTGCGCGAACACCGGGATCCGGGCCTCGGACTGCACCAGTCCGACCAGGCCTTTTCCGCCCCGGGGCACGATCACGTCGATATGGCTTATCATGCGCAGCATTTCCGCCACCGCCGCGCGGTCGCGGGTGGGCACGCGCTGAATTGCGTCCTCCGGCAGGTCGGCCGCACGCAGACCCTGCTGCAGGCAGGCATGGATCGCGCCCGACGAATGAAAGCCTTCGGAGCCGCCGCGCAGGATCGCCGCATTGCCCGATTTGAGGCAGAGCCCGCCCGCATCCGCGGTGACGTTGGGGCGGCTCTCATAGATCACGCCAATGACGCCCAGCGGGGTGCGCACCCGTCGGATGCGGAGGCCGGAGGGCATGTCCCACTCGGCAATCACCGATCCGACCGGATCCTCCTGCGCCGCGACCGCCCGCAGACCGTCCGCCATGGCGCGTACCCGCTCAGGCGTCAGCCACAGCCGGTCGAGCATCGCTTTCGTGAGGCCCTTCTCATGTCCGAACTCCATATCTTGGGCATTGGCCTCGAGGATCGGGTCGCGATTGTCCAGAATCGCCGTGGCGGCGCTGTCCAGGGCCGCGCGTTTCGCCGCCGACGAGGCAGAGGCGAGCGCAACCGCCGCCGCGCGGGCGCGGGCGCCGATTGCCGCCATCATTTCGGCGATATCACTTTCGACCGCCATGTCCATCACATTCCCCAGATCACCATGTCGTCGCGGTGGGCCAGCGCGGCCCGGCCAGGATAGCCCAGGATATCTGGAATCCTGGCGGATTTCTGTCCTGCGATCGCACGCGCCTCGGCTGCGCTGTAACCGGCCAACGCCGCGCCCACCGTATCACCGGTTTCGGTGACCACCGATACCGGGTCGCCCCGATGGAATCGGCCATCCACGCGGCGCACGCCCGCGGGCAAAAGGGACTTACCCTGGCGGAGTGCCGAGACAGCGCCTGCATCGACCACCAGCGCTCCCACTGGCTTCATACCGGCGATCCACTGTTTGCGCGCGGCGGCGGGCGTGTCCTTGGGCTGGAACCAGGTGGCGCGCGCGCCGGCAATCAGCGCGCTGACCGGGCGGTCGACCGCGCCCTTCGTCAGCGCCAACGCGCAGCCGCCCTGCATCGCGGTTTGGGCGGCCAGCAGCTTGGTTTTCATGCCGCCCTTGGCGCCGGCCGAGCCGGTCCCGCCGGCCATAGCCTCGATCTCCGGCGTGATCTCAGTCACCTCCGGCAGATGTTCCGCCTTGGCATCATCGCGCGGGTTGGCTGTGTAGAGCCCGTCGACGTCCGACAGCATCACTAGTACGTCCGCGCCCGCCATCAGCGCCACCCGGGCAGCCAGGCGGTCATTATCGCCATAGCGGATCTCGTCGGTCGCGACCGTGTCATTCTCGTTGACCACCGGTACGACGCCAAGGCCGAGCAAGGTCTCCAGTGTCGAGCGCCCGTTCAAGTAGCGCCGGCGGTTTTGGGTGTCGTCCAGGGTCATCAGAACCTGCGCGGTCTTTAGGCCATGGGGCTCCAGTGCTTCCTCCCAGGCGCGGGCCAATAGGGTTTGGCCCACCGCCGCCGCCGCCTGGGCCTGTTCGAGCCGCAGGATTCCGTCGCCCAAACCCAGCGAGCGCCGCCCGAGCGCGATGGCACCCGATGAGACGACGACAACCTGCTGACCCGCCTCGCGGCGATCTGCCAGGTCGGCCGCGAGCCCGGCCAGCCAGCCCGCATGGAGCGCGCCGCTCTCTGGCTCCACCAACAGCGCCGAGCCAACCTTGACCACCAGCCGGCGCGCGCGGGTCACGCGGTCCTTGGCCGTCACGGCGTCCACGTTTCGACCTCCGTCAAGGCTGCATTCTCGGAAGCGCGGGCTTCGTCGATCTTGGTCCTCAGCGCGCGGAGCACATCCTTCACGCCCGCTCCCGTAGCGCCCGAGATTACATGTGTGACTGGCACGCCCTCGTCGCGCAGCAGGCTCGCCAGATCCTCGGCCTCGGTCCCAGCCAGGGCGTCGGCCTTGTTCAGGGCGACGATCCGGGGCTTCGAGCCCAGCCCATGGCCGTAGGCGGCAAGCTCGTGCTCGATCACCCGATAGTTGCCCAACACATCGTCTGAGGTGCCGTCGATCAGATGCAACAGGACCGCGCAACGCTCGATATGGGCCAGGAACTTGTCGCCGACCCCGCGCCCCTCATGCGCACCCTCGATCAGGCCCGGGATATCGGCCATAACGAACTCGGTCTCGTCGATCCATATCACACCCAGGTTCGGATGAAGCGTGGTGAAAGGATAGTCCGCGATCTTCGGCCGGGCGTTCGAGCAAGCTGCGAGGAAGGTCGACTTACCCGCGTTCGGCAGACCTACGAGCCCCGCATCCGCGATCAGCTTCAAGCGCAGCCAGATGGTGCGCTCGACGGCCGCTTGACCAGGATTGGCCCGGCGCGGTGCCTGATTGGTCGAGCTCTTGAAATGTAGATTGCCCCAGCCGCCATTGCCGCCATGCGCCAGAAGTGCGCGCTGGCCTTCCTCGGTCAGGTCGGCGATCAGCGTCTCGTTGTCCTCGTCCAGGATCTGTGTGCCGACGGGCACTCTCAGGATGACGTCGCGCCCGTTCTTGCCGGTGCGCTGTCGCCCCATGCCGTGCTCGCCGTTCTGGGCTTTGAAGTGCTGTTGATAGCGGTAATCGATCAACGTGTTCAGCCCTGGCACGGCTTCGGCCCAAACATCACCACCCTTGCCGCCATCGCCCCCATCGGGGCCGCCGTATTCGATATATTTCTCGCGCCGGAAGCTAATACAGCCCGGGCCCCCGCTGCCGGAGCGGATGTAGACCTTGGCTTGGTCGAGAAATTTCATGGCGGGCGGCCCTCCCCAGGGCGCGAGACTACGATCGCGGTCTAGCGCGCGGCGTCCATGGCCTCAAGCCGGAAGACACGAGCCGAGACGGTTTCGCCCCGGGCCACCGAAAACACGCCGGTGCGCCCGATCTCGGCGAAATCGTTCTTTTTCAAGACCGCGGCCGAGGCGTCGTTGTCGAGAAACACCGCCGTTTCGATGGCACCAAGCTGGCGATCCTTGAACAAGTGATCAACCAGCGCACTGACCGCTTCGGTCGCGAAGCCGGCACCCCAGTAGGGCTGCCCGACCCAGTAACCGAGCCCCGCCGGCCCCTCGCGGTAGCCGATCACGCCGATCAGCTCCTCACCGCCCGAGGGGGTGGCGTCGATCGCCCAGACGTCCTCTGCACGGCGTCCGTTGGCCGTGCCTTCGATGAACGCTTCGGCCGCACCGGGCGGGTAGGGGTGGGGGATCGACGAGGTCATCCGTGCAACCCGCTTGTCCCCAGCGTGCAGAGTCAGCGGCCCCGCGTCCGAGGCGCGAAGCGGGCGCAGCAACAGCCGCTTAGTTTCGATTTTCTCAGCCATGTCCGGCACTCCTTCTGAATTCGGTGCCTGAACGGGAAAGGGGACCGGCCCTTGAGCCGATCCCCCGATTTTTCCATCTCGTAAGGTCGGCTTACTCTGCGGCCTCCGGTGCGGGGACGACGCTGACGAAGGTGCGGCCTTTCAAGCCCTTGCGGAATTGCACGTTGCCCTCGGCAGTCGCGAAGATCGTGTGATCCTTGCCCATGCCCACATTTTCGCCGGGCCACCACTTTGTGCCCCGTTGGCGAATTAGGATATTGCCGGGGATCACGACCTCGCCGCCGTATTTCTTGACGCCCAAGCGCCGGCCGGCGCTATCGCGTCCGTTGCGGGAGGAACCGCCTGCTTTTTTATGTGCCATCCGATCCTCTCCTTACTCGTCCGATTTGGACTCGGCGGCGAAACCCTTCGCCTGCTCGATCCAATTGTCGCGCTCGATCCGGCCCTTGAACGACAACTGGTCGTCCATATACGCAGTGTCCGAGGGCCCCCATTCGGCGATCTGCCAGAAATGGAAGACTCCGTTGGCGTTTAGCTTTTCCACCAGCTTCGGCCCAACGCCGGAAATCTGGCGCAGATCATCCGCCTCGCCCTTGGGCGCGTCAAGCAGGTTGCCCGGCTTGGCCGCCGCCGCGGCCTTCTTCGCGGTGTCCTTTTCAGGTGCCGCAGCCTCGGCCTTTTTCGGCGCCGCCTTCTTAGGCGCGGGCTTCTCTTCGGCCGGCTTTGAAGCCTTGGCCTTTGCCTTGGGCTTGGCGCTGCCGGTCAGAATGTCGGTCACGCGCACCATGGTAAGTTGCTGGCGATGACCCCTGAGCCGCTTCGAGCCGTGCTTGCGCCGGCGCTTCTTGAAGCTAAGCACCTTGGGCGCCCTGAACTGGTCCAGAACCTCGGCGGTGACCATGGCGCCGTCGACAAGCGGCGTGCCGACCGCGGGTGCATCCCCGCCCAGCATCAGCACCTCGTCGAACTCGATTGTATCGCCGGCCGCGCCGGTCAGTTTCTCGACGGCGAATTCGTCGCCAGCCGTGACCCGGTATTGCTTGCCGCCCGTCTTGATGACTGCGAACATCGTTTCATTCCTTCGCTACCGCGTCCTGTGGCGTCCGGTCTAGGGAGCTTGATGGCCCGCCGGTTATGAATTGGCGAGGCCGCCTCGGACAGCGCGCCCGGCATTCCGGGCGAACAATCACACGCCGCCCGGGACAAGCCCAGCGGCGGAGCGGCACTTATGATCATGGCCCGGGCCAAAGTCAAGCCTACCCGCGCATGGCGAAATTGGCCGGTAGCGCAGTGCCATGGTCACGCATTTGCGCGGCCTTTGGACCGCGCGATTTGACCCTTGCACAGGCCTGGCCGGGCGACTAGGTTCCGCCAACCCCGGGCGGCAGCCCAGACGCGGAGAGGTGCCGGAGTGGTCGAACGGGGCGGTCTCGAAAACCGTTGTACCTTTACGGGTACCGTGGGTTCGAATCCCACCCTCTCCGCCAGCGACCCCCATAACCTGGTCTCTTGTTTCTGCGACGGCTCTAACGCCGCAGGAACAGCCCGGTATTTCCACTCAATCTCGATATGGAGCGCCGGGTTGCGCGCCTTCATATCGGTTTTCTGGGCCGTCACGACTTCGGGTCTCTACTGGCGCGATGCAAGGGTGAGTTTCGCCGGGAACAGGGAAGATTTTGCGATATTGGCCACAAAACAGCGGATTTCGGGCTACCTGCTGCGAGGGCCGATCGAAGAATTCCCATCAATCAATGGCTTAGAACGCAAAGATCCATTTTCCTGTTTTTCTGCATAACAGCGGGGCAATAAGCGCATAACAGGTAAACCGTTTGCGCAGAACAAGGGTGAAGAAGGGTAATAACAGCGGAGGCGTTTGAACATGTGCCTTCTGCAATTCACCCTGAGTTCGTGCCAAGACGCGTTCCAGAGCCCGGGTGTAATGCAAACCCAAACCGGACGGCCTGGCGCGACCAATCAAGCGGGATCGGCTCATTGAGCAGCCGCGCAAGGGTGAGACCTTTGGGTTGGCGGCCTGCGAGGATCGCGCGCTGGATCTGAGGGGACAAGAAAGCCAGTCGGACGAGCCGGCGGCGGTGCGGCGTCTTGGGTGCGGCCTCGAGCACCGGCCGCCGGTCGCTGTCGATGGAGAGCATGGCATGGGCGGATCGAAGGGCTGCGATCAAGCGCCTGTCAGGTGTGTTGCCCGGGCTCGATCCCTCCAGCACCCAAGTCTGTCCCCGCCGCCGGATCAGTGGGAGCCGCACTCTCGCCAAGCGTGGATCGGCAGCATCGGGCTCGAGCGCCTCGTGTTCTTCCAGGCGCTCGCGCATCGTTGCGAAGTGGTCGATTGGCAGCAGACAGTGCGCGCTAGAACCATGGAGTTCGACCCGAGCGATCAGGCTGAGCGGATCGTCTGGCGCGCTGGGGATCAGGCGGCGCAGGACGGTCGCGAGTCCGGCCTCGAAGGGTCGCGCGGAGAGGCGTTTGATGCAGCCGTCGGCGGGAGCGTTTCCCATACCACGCTGAAGCGGCGCCGAGACGTAATAGCGATAGAGTTTCCCGAGCTTGCCGTAGGAGAAGGTGGGCGACATCACCTGCCCGTCCGCATCGAAGATCTTGCCTGCCAAGGGCGCGGTTTCGGCCTGGTCTTTGCGAACGTTGCGTCTCCGAGCATTCGCATCAAGACGTGCTTGCACGGCCTCGAAGAGATCGGCATCGACAATGGCCGGATGCAAGCCTGGATGCGCCACGCCCTTGTGGACGATCATGCCAAGATAGACCCGGTTGCGCAGCAGATGGAACAGCGCCCCGCGGCTGAACGGCTGAGCACCGATCTCTCTGTCTGACCGCGTCCTGCGCCGCTTCGACCGGATCCGGTTCTCATCGAGCCAGCGTGCGAGCGCATGCACAGAGCCGAGCGCGAGGTAGGTCCGAAAGATCGTGCGGACGGTCTCGGCCTCCGCCGCGTTGACGACGAGCGCCCGGCACGCATCCGCCGGCGCGTCGTAGCCAAGCGGCAGCATGCCCCCCATCCACATACCTCTGGCCTTAGAGGCGGCGATCTTGTCACGGATCCGCTCGCCCGTCACTTCGCGCTCGAACTGAGCGAACGACAGCAACACATTGAGCGTCAGCCGACCCATGCTGCTTGTTGTGTTGAAGGCCTGGGTGACGCTGACAAAGCTCACTTCGTGGCGATCGAAGATCTCGATCATCCGAGCAAAGTCGGGCAACGACCGCGTGAGGCGGTCGATCTTGTAGACGACGACGGTATCGATCCGGTCGGCCTCGATATCGGCGATGAGGCGCGCGAGCGCCGGGCGCTCCATCGTGCCACCCGAGACCCCGCCATCGTCGTAGCGGGTCTTGACGGCCCGCCAGCCCTCGCGTTCTTGGCTTTTTACATAGGCCGCGCAGGCCTCGTGCTGCGCATCGAGGCTGTTGAACGCCTGATCCAAGCCTTCTTCGGTGCTCTTACGCGTATAGAGGGCACAGCGGATGTGATGGCGATTTATCAGGCGACGTTTCATCTAGGTCGGCTCATTTGGCACCATTCCTCAAGCCGAAGAAGCGCGGGCCGTTCCAACGTGTGCCCGCGATCGCAGTGGCGGCCGCCGTGAGGCTCCGATAGAGCTGCCCCGCGTGGCGGAACCCGGTCTCCTCGACCGTGACCTCGACAATCCGCCCCTGCCATTCGCGGCGGAGCTTCGCGCCGATACCCAATTCTCTGCCTTCGACCTGGACGCGCTTGCGGCGCTGGAGCTTGCGGCGGGTATCGTGATCGAGTCCGCCATGCTTATCCGCCTGCAGCCGCCAGGCAAGACAAAGGCCGAGCAACTCGGTCGAGCGCAGCGCCGGCGGCGCGCCGTAATGTGCGCGCCAGACTTCGCGCAGACCGTCGAGATCGAGGCGCGCGAGCGCCTCAATCCGATCGGTCGTGAACAATGCGCCCATCCTGCCACCGCTCATGACGCCGGGCCTTCGAGGCGATAATGGCGCACGCCATCGATCTTTTCCGAGCAGATGATGTGACCCTTTTTGCGCAAGGCGCCGGCCAAGGCGCCACGGACCGAATGCGCCTGCCAGCCGGTCGCCTTCATGAGCTCCGCGATCGTCGCCCCACCCGATCGATCGAGCGTCTCGATGAGACGCGCAAGCTTGGTGCGTTTTGGTTCGGTTGTTGTTTTGGGCGCGGTGGACCGCCTGCCTGCGGTCTTCGCTGGGGAACGGCTCTGGGTCTTCTGCGATCTCTTTGGTTTGGTCGTCATTTTTCGTCTCCTCGGCTGAAGCGGCACCGGGTGGCGCCGCTACCGAGGCAGGCCCGGACGGGACCGGGCATGCCGTCACTGACGCTCGTTTGCGTGGGCAAGTCCAGTGGATTTGCAGGGTGTTGCGATCACCATGTGAGATCGTGTAAAAGAACGTGAACACACCAAGAACATTGAGGCGAGCAAATGGCCATCACCGAGCCGCTTTCCAACGCGCTCTCCATCACCTATCGCCCCGTCGGATCACTCACGCCTGATCCGCGCAATGCACGGTCGCACCCCAAACGTCAGCTCGAGCAGATCCAGGCCTCGATCCGCGCGTTCGGCTTCACCAACCCGATCCTGATCGACGAGAAGAATTTCGTCATCGCGGGGCATGGGCGCCTCCTCGCGGCAAAAGAATTAGGGCTCGCAGAGGTGCCGACAATCATGCTCTCCGGGTTGAGCGATGCGCAGAAGCGCGGGCTCCGGCTGGCCGACAACAAGATTGCGCTCGGGGCAAGCTGGGATTTGGATCTCCTCAAGCTGGAGCTCGGCGAGCTTGCCGAGATGGATTTCGATCTCGATCTCACTGGCTTCTCGACAGGCGAGATCGACGTCGTGCTGTCCGGCGCGGACGACCCGGATGACGAGGTGATTCCAGCGACACGCACCACTCCGCGGACCACGCCCGGAGACATCTGGATCCTCGGCGAGCATCGCATCGGCTGCGGCGATGGCCGTGATCCCTCGTTCCTGCGCCGGGTGATCGGCGCCGGCACCGAGATCGACGCGGCCTTTCTCGATCCACCCTACAATGTGGCGATCAGCGGGCATGCGAACACGCAGGGCCGCCACCGCGAGTTTGCGATGGCCTCGGGCGAGATGAGCGCGGACGCGTTCCGCGGTTTTCTCAAGGATACGCTCGGTGCCTGAGTCACCGTCTCACGGGAGGGCGCCGTTCACTTCATCTGCATGGACTGGCGCCATATGGACGATGTCGCGGTTGTCGGCCGGGAGATCTATGGCGGTCTTCTGAACCTCTGCGTCTGGAACAAGTCCAATGCGGGCATGGGTTCACTCTATCGCTCGAAGCACGAGCTCGTCTTCGTCTACCGTGTCGGCGAAGCGCCGCACTTCAACGCTGTCGAGCTTGGCCGGCACGGCCGCAATCGGACCAATGTCTGGGACTATGCTTCCGTGAACACATTTGCGGGAAGCCGGCGCGAGGATCTCGCGCTCCATCCGACGGTCAAGCCAACCGCGCTTGTCGCCGATGCGATCCAGGACGTGACCAAGCGGGGCGATTTGGTGCTCGATATCTTTCTCGGATCCGGCACCTCGCTGATTGCCGCTGAGCGCACCGGCCGGCGTTTCCGCGGCATCGACATCGATCCGGCCTATGTCGATGTCGCGATCGACCGCTGGGAGGCCATGACCGGGGGCCAGGCCCAGCGTGCAGGGGAGAGCAAGACGTGAAGGGCAAGACCGGTTCGGGCCAACCACCGCGCGGCAGGCCCTTCCAGAAGGGCCATAGCGGCAACCCGAAGGGCCGGCCGAAGAAGACACGGCGCGCCGAATCCGCATCCGCCTTCGATGTCATCGTCGATAAAACGCTCACGATCACGCGGGACGGTCGACCACGCGAAGTCTCGGTCGAGGAGGCGCTGCAGCACAAGACCTATCAAGAGGCGATCGCCGGCAGTCGTGCAGCCCAGCGCATGATCCTGAAGATGATCGCCAAGAGGGAGGCGTACTTGGCCGCACGCGCGGGCGAGGCGCCGGTCCGCCCGCCCGAGATCCGCTATGAGCCGGAAGATCCGAGCAACGCGGACGCAGCAATGCTGTTGCTTGGCATTGCCTGCCGGAACCCAGCGAACGAAGACGTATCCGCCGACCGCGAGCAACTCCTGCTCGAGCCCTGGGCGGTGCAGGCCGCGCTCAGCCGTCGCCGCGGCGGCAAAAAGCTTGACGACCGAGACATCAAGGAGATCCGCCGCTGTACCCGGGATCCTGACACCCTGCGCTGGCCGAGGGGAACGAAGCCATGAGCACGAGCGACGACGTTGGCTACGGTAAACCACCCAGATCCACCCGCTTTCAAAAGGGGCAAAGCGGCAATCCAAAGGGCCGCCCACCCGGCCGGAAGAGACAGCCGCCCTACGAGGCGGTGCTCGGACAGATGGTGACCATTCGCGAGGACGGGATCGAACGGCGCACCACGGCAGCCGAAGCCTTCATCCTGCATCTGGCCAAACAGGGCCTGGCAGGCGACGGTCCCGCAGCGAGGCAAGCCTCGGTCGCCATCGAAGCCGCCCGTGAAGCGCGTTCAGGGGACATCAGCAACAACATCCCTCTTTCGATCACAATGGTCTGCGTTTCTCCTGGAAGCGTCACTTCGGCGCTCAAACCGCTTCGTATGGCCAAAAAACTCGACCGCTATCGCGAAACCGCACGCATGGCGCTCGAGCCTTGGATTGTCGAGGCAGCCCTCGCACGCCTCGGAGACAGGCGCCTCACTTTCGAGGAGCAGCGGACCGTCGTGAAGGCAACACGCACGCCCAAAAAGGTGCAATGGCCCGAGTGGTGGGAAGCGCTGCCGGAAACGGACTGAAAATCCGCGTGTCGGTGGTTCGAATCCGCCCCTGGGCACCACTTTTTTCTCATAAATCAATATCTTAATCCCGATCAGGGTGTCTCTGATGCGTGCTTAAAGTTCGCTCTGGGTCACAGTTTGGGTCACAACAGACAGGCTCTGTGAATATGGGCCTGTCAATCGGCATCCAATCGTGACCCCCTATCGGCACGCAAAACTGACCCCCTTGGCGCTAAGCTGGCCCGGCGCTGCGTCGTCCCCATGTAACGGAGCGGCGTCGGGCCAGCGAGGTGACCATCGACATGTGGGAAGAGATGAGCAGATGCTTGCCGACCGCGCCGGCTCCGAAAGGGTCAATGCGCGACCAACGGCGAAAAACCATCGACCGCGACCCGCCACGCTAGTGACCTGGGTAGGGGGGGTCGGATCTCTCGGGGCCTTGTCCGGGCTACCGGTGCCCCCGCCCAGCTAAAGCGCTAACGCAAGTTTTCGCGCGCGCAAACGCCCGGGGGTGCGATGCTCCGAAGCCGCCATTCGCTGCGACCGCAAACCATCCGAGCCGATCAAGGTCTGTTCTGCAGATGGGTTGGATGGCTCCTGCACCCATCGGCGTTGCGATGCGCCATAGTGCAGTTGTCATGAACTGCTCAGGAGAGGAGCCACCCAATGGAAGTTACAACGATCGGCCTGGATTTGGCCAAGAACGTTTTTCATGTTCACGGTATTAGCGCTTGCGGCGAGGTCGCGTTCAATCGGGCTCTTCGACGGGCTCAGGTGCTGGCATTTTTTGAGCGCCTTGATCCTTGTCTCATTGGGATCGAAGCCTGCAGCACGAGCCACTATTGGGCGCGCGCGCTGATCAGGCTGGAGTGCCCCCATTGAAGTGGTCCGCTTGGAGGGTTCAGATGAGCCCGCTTTCAGGAGGACCAGAGAATGCCAGGGAAACGACCGAAGCCGGAGGAGATCGTCTCGAAGCTGCGCCAGGTCGAGGTGCTGCAGGGACAGGGAATGCCGATTGCGGACGCGGTCCGTCAGATCGGTGTCACGCAGCAGACCTACTATCGGTGGCGCAAGCTTTATGGCGGGATGGGCCGTGCGCAGCTCAAGCGCCTCAAGGAACTTGAGAAGGAGAACCAGCGGCTGAGGCGAGCGGTCTCGGACCTGACGCTGGACAAGCTGATCCTGACGGAGGCGGCTCAGGGAAACTTCTGAGCCCTTCGCGCCGTCGGCGATGCATCGACCACGTGCGGCAGGTTCATGGTGTCTCTGAACGCCGAGCCTGCCGCGCTCTAGGTCAGCATCGCTCGACCCAGCGCAAGATCCCGCAAGGCCAGCCCGACGAAGCGCGGCTGACCGACGACATCATTGAGCTGGCCCGCACGTACGGCCGGTACGGCTACCGGATGGTGACAGGGCTGCTGAACCAGTCAGGCTGGCAGGTGAACCACAAGCGGGTTGAGCGGATCTGGAAGCGCGAAGGGCTGAAAGTCCCTCGGAAACAGCCAAAGAAGAGCCGCCTCTGGCTCAATGACGGCTCGTGCATCCGGCTCAGACCGGAGCGTCCCAACCACGTCTGGTCCTATGACTTCGTGCAGGATCGGACCCATGACGGGCGCGTCTACCGGACGCTCAACATCATCGACGAGTTCACGAAGGAGGCGTTGGCGATCCGCGTCGAGCGCAAGCTCAACTCCATCGACGTTGTCGACGCTCTGACCGATCTCTTCATCTTGCGCGGCCCGCCGGAGTTCATACGCTCGGACAACGGCCCAGAGTTCATTGCAGAGAAGGTCAGGAACTGGATCGCGGCCGTCGGCGCGAAGACCGCGTTCATTGAACCCGGCTCACCCTGGGAGAACGGCTACTGCGAGAGCTTCAACGCCAGGTTCAGGGACGAGTTGTTGAACGGTGAGATCTTCTACTCGCTGCGCGAAGCCCAGGTCCTCATCGAGCAATGGCGGCGCCACTACAACACGGTCCGGCCACACAGCGCACTCGGCTATCGCCCGCCGGCGCCGGAAACCATCGTCCCGATGGACCAGAGGCCCGTCATGCACTAACAATCACAGTGGACCACTCAGTGGGGTCTCTCCAAGGAGGAAGCGATGATAAAATTGCGGATACTTTGCATACGGGCGACAAACAGGCGGCTGGCCGCCGGACTCACTGTTTATTTGACAGCAATGATGCTCGGTCTCACCTCTTCCGGTAACGCTGCGGCTGACAGCCTGGCAAAACAGGCCACCAATCCTATTGCGGATCTTGCGTTAGTGTCTCTGATCGACCAATATAACTGGGACAACTACGAAGTGGATGACGACTCCAACGCGGCCATCCTCCAGGGCGTGGTTCCTTTTAAGTTGCCTTTTGAGTCCGCGCCTTTGTTGATCACCAGGACTACTTTGCCGGTGAATGTCACGACGCCTGACCTTGGCCCCGGCATCGGGTCCAGGGACGGCCTCGGTGACCTGGTTTTTCTGGGCCTGGTGGTACCTGATCTGGGGATCGAAGGCGTGACGGTTGGAACTGGGCCGACAATCACGGCCCCCACGGCGAACGACACCTTCACCGGGAGCGGCAAGTGGCAGGCCGGTCCATCCGGGCTTGTGATCGTCGAGCGAATTCCGGAGTGGCAGTTCGGGGTGTTCGCTTATCAGCAATGGTCTTTTGCCGGCGAAAGCGATCGCCCGGGCGTGAGTAAGCTCAACCTCCAGCCGTTCGTTACAAAGCACTTCGAGGGCGGCTGGTATGCAGGGACGCAAGATATTCCATGGACCTATAACTTCAAAACCGACAACTGGACGATGCCGATGGGGCTCAAGGGCGGAAGAGTCATGAAAATCGGTAATCAACCGGTAAACATATCCGTGGGGGTGTACCATTCACCGCTGAATGACGGGCTCTCGGCCAAATGGACGGCCAGGTTCAACGTCAGCCTTCTGTTCCCGGAGGAGTAGAACCGAAGCGGAGGTGAAGTTGCGCGGCTGGGCGTGGCGTTCTGATGGGCGGACTGCGCCGAAACCGGTGAGGCGAACGGACGCAGACCAGGGTCGAGTAGCCAGACCGGATCAGCCAAGCAGAAGCTTCTGTGCCCATGGAAGACGGCCGGTATGGAGGATGGAAATGAGGATTTCGCCAGATCGCCTTCTTGGTTTCCGCGCGCTGGCTGCAGCGGTGTTGTTTGTGCTGGCATCGAGCACCGCGCCAGTTCGCGCCGCGGAGATCGATCCCGATGCGGACCGGATCCTGCGCCAGATGTCAGATCATCTCGCCGGACTTGAGGCGTTCTCGGTCGATACCGATGCCTCGACCGAGGTCATGCTGCGCAACGGCCAGAAGGTCCAGCTGAATGCCTCGGGCTCAGGGTCATTTGAACGCAAGCGGGGATTTCGCTTCCGGCGGGAGGGTGCGATCGCCGACGTCGAGCTGGTCTTCGACGGTGCCAACCTCACGCTTTACGTCGCCGAGCTGAACGGCTATCGCACGATCGAGGTCGAGGGCGGCAACGATGCCGCGCTCGATGAGGTGAGCGCCTCGTTCGGCGTCGAGGCGGCGGGCGGAGTCGACCTGCTCTACGCGAATCCCTACGAGGGCCTTCACTATGATATCGAGCGCGGCGACTATTTCGGCGAGACCTTGATCGGCAGGGTTCGCGCACATCATCTGGCCTATCGCGCCGCCGATATAGACTGGCAGCGTGCTGTCAGACGAATGCGAACCAGTCTCAGTTCGCCCCGATGCGTCGGATCTCAGGCTGCGCAGAGCTGACGCCACTCGGCGAGGGCGGTGGCACGATTGAGCTTGAAATTATCCCGGCGGTAGAGGTGGCGCTCCTGATTGAAATGGTTGTGAACGGAAGAATGGACGGCGGCGAAGAGCTGCAGACTTCGCATTTGGCGGAAGCGGAGCATCGCCCGCTCTCGTCGCCTGAATGGGAGATGTGAGTTTTCGACGCGGTTGTTGAGCCAACGTCCAGTGATCTGAAGGTCGGTCCCGCCTAGCTCGCGGAGCGCCGCGCGATAAGACGGGAGCCGATCCGTCACGATCTCCTGTGGCAGGCCATAGCGCTTCATCAGTTTTCTGAGGAATTTCAGTGCTGCCAGCTTGTTTCGGCGCTTGGTGACGACGGCTTCAAGTACCTCGCCTTCGTGATCGACTGCGCGCCAGAGATAGTGCCGTTCGCCGTTGATCTTCACGAAAAGCTCGTCAACGTGCCACCGCCAGGGAGAAAACGCGCGCATTCGATCGACGCGTTTCCGGCGGATCTCGGCAGCAAACATCGGCCCGAACCGGTTCCACCAGAACCGTACCGTCTCATGGCTGACGTCGATGCCGCGCTCATGCAAAAGGTCCTCGACATTCCTCAGCGAGAGCGGGAAACGCACATACATCATCACCGCCAGGCGGATGATCTCAGGGCTGGTCTTGAAATAACGGAAAGGGCTGCGTTTGTTCATCCCAATAGGGTAGGAAAGGCCCTAACGTGCCTCAAGGCGGTTTAATATGACAGGGCCGTTACAGCCGTCGCAGACACAAGAGACCAATGGATGGGGGTCGCTGGCGGTGCTGTCAGACGAATGCGAACCAGTCTCAGTTCGCCTGCGAGTGCCAGATATCAGGCAGCGCCGAGCTGACGCCACTCGACGAGGGCGGCAGTTCGGTTGAGCTTGAAGATATCCCGACTGGTGAGGCTGCGTTCCTGGTTGAAGTGATTGTAGACCGAGGAGTGTACGGCGGCGAACTTCTGCAAGCTTCGCATCCGCCGGAAGCGGTGCATCGCTCGCTCCCTTCGTCGCAGCGGAATGTGTGAGTTCTCGATCCGGTTATTCAGCCAGCGGCCCGTCGTCTGCAGATACGTTGCGCCCAGCTCCCTCAACGCAGCGCGATACGATGGAAACAGATCGGTGACGATTTTTTCCGGCTGACCGTACCGACGCATCAGCTTTCTGAGGAATTTCACGGCTGCCCGTTTGTTTCGGCGCTTGGTGACGACGGCTTCCAGCACCTCGCCCTCGTGATCGACGGCTCGCCAAAGATAGTGCCGCTCGCCATTGATCTTCACGGACAGCTCGTCGACGTGCCACTGCCAGTTTGAGAATACCCGCATCCGATCGATGCGATTGCGCCGGATCTCGGCGGCGAACATCGGACCAAATCGGTTCCACCAGAAACGCACCGCCTCATGGCTGATGTCGATCCCGCGCTCATGTAGCAGGTCTTCGACGTTTCTCAGTGACAGTGGAAAGCGCACATACATCATCACCGCCAGGCGGATGATTTCTGGGCTGGTCTTGAAGTAGCGAAACGGGTTGGGATGGCTCATCCTCGGAAGCTACGGTCGGCCGGTCACGACCTCAAGCGGGGTTCCTCTGACAGTGCCCTCGGGGCTGGTCTTGAAGTAGCGGAAGGGGTTGGTTTTCGTCATCCTGGCAGGGTAGGGAGGTCAGCCAATCGCCTCAAGCCGGTTTCCTTTGACAATGCCACCTTATGGATTACGTCCTCTCATTCGAGGACGATGAAGACGTTGCGTTCCACATTGGTTCCGCTCTTCAGAGCTTCTCATTTGATCGTGCCGCCTCTGCACGTGAACTGTTTGCCGCCCTCTCCAGGCGCTGGCTGGCCATCAGTACGCCGGTCCTCGATGCCTTTGACAACCTGATCAACACAATGCCAGGAGAGGAGCCTGCGTTCCAATCATTCCTTTCTCAGCATCCACAATTGCTCGATCCCCTTGCAGTGAAGATCTGGCCACAGCCCGACCTGTATGGTTTCAAAGAGCCCGACTTCATCGTCCAGCGTGCGGACGGAAGCTACATGGTGGTCGAGATCGAATGCCCTGGAAAGGCTCTCGTTACTGCAAGAGGGCAGCTAACGTCGGTCGCAACTCATGCGGAGAAACAGGTAGCGGAGTACAAGCGCTATTAAATCGGCGCTTCTCTGAACTTGAAAAGCAATTTCCAGATCTTCAGGAGCCTGACTGCCTTGTCGTACTGGGTCTTGAACGTGACTTGTCAAGCGTTCAGCACCAGGCCCTTCGCGACGCAAACGAAACACGAAAAGACCTTCGAATTGTTGGTTTTGATTGGCTGCTCGAGCGTGCCCGGAGGATCTCAGCAAACATGTCGCATACTGAAGTAGAGGTATGTGATCTCCGGGTGACCTAATCTCCTCTCCCAAACGCTTTAGGGCTCAACAAGGACAATGCCGGATATGCTGATTGGCTGATTTACAGTTGTCGGCGATCTCATGCGATGCGCCGTTGCAAGCATGCTCGACGGCGACGAAGTGATAATAGTATCTTCGTCGAGCTGACGCCGGTAACATCAGTCAAAGCAATCGTCGATCATCCTGAACGCCGCAACCTAACCTCCTGGGATGGGCCCATTGTGGATCGGCATGCAAAATTGACCCCAAACGTGCGCAGTCACGCCTAAGCCGAACAAACTGCCGTTTACCTCGGTCGCCGCACCGGCAGCGAGGCTTGTCAATCAGTCGACTTCTCTCCCAGAACAAACTGGACAGATTTCGATCGGTCGACAGGACTGTCTGAGGTTTGAGTTCTTATGCGGAACAGGGATTGGGCTCCAATTCAGAACGTCGCGATGCGTTCAATGACCCACAAGATCGCCAAGCTGCCGATGGCATAGGGTGGCACCGCCCAGGCCCATGCCGGTTGCGGCAGGCTGACGCGCCGTGCGATCTGACGCGCCAGCGCGAAAATGGCGAATACGCAAGCGATGAAAAGCAATTGGCCGATCTCGACGCCGACATTGAAGAACAGCAGCGCTATGGGGATCGATTTCTGCGGCAGTCCAATTTCGGTCAAGGCCCCGGCGAAGCCGAAGCCATGCAGCAGGCCAAAGGTGAAGGCGACAATCCACGGATATTGTTCCGTCAGCCCCGGCTTGCCGCGCCGACTGTGAATGATCTCCGCTGCGGCGAAGGCGATGCTCAGGGCAATGGCTGCCTCGACGGGCGGCCCGGGCATATGAACAAAGCCGAGCGTCGCTCCGGCCAGGGTGAGACTGTGGGCGAGCGTGAACGCGGTAACGGTCACAATGACGCGACGCGTGCCTTTCACCAGAAGCAGCAGCACCAGAACGAAGAGCAGGTGATCGATGCCGCTCAGGATATGCTCGATGCCGAGCAGGAGGTAGGTTCGTACCACTTCAAGGCTGCTTGGCTGGGTAGGGACCGTGAAGGACGTTTCGCTTGCGGTCAGGCGGCGGGCCTGGCTGGTCCCATCGGCAAAATCGAACCGGACCAGCACATCCGTCGATGTCTGGTTGAGCCCGTCGATATGGATCGTGCCGCCTTCCAGGCCTGCCGGGCAGTTTGCGGTCCAACGAGCGACATAGGCGACGCCGTCCCAGATTGGCTGGCCCGGCATCCGCGGATCACAGTTCTCGGGCAGCTTGGCGACGATCGCCATGGGGCGTCCGCCAACCACCGGCGTCTTCCAAATGACGGCGTAGAGATCCGTGTCGATCAGGCGAAGCTCCAGATAGCCGGGCTGCAGCGCATGGCCATACGACGAGCCAGAAAATCCGAGCGTGCCGACCAGCAAAGCGATCAGCGCGAGGATCGGCCTTGCCTTCGACCGCATCACTGGGCTTCCGCCGTCTTGGTGTCGGCGCGACGTATCTCGACGACGTAGCGCTGACGAAGCCGGCCGAAGTTCAACTCGCGGAGCTCAAGCGCCTTCGCGTTCCTCCAGTCCCTGAGCACGGCGTCGCGCACCTCCTCCAGCGGCGGCGTTCTGGCCGGTTGGCTGTCGAGGATATGCACAAGATGCACACCATATCCGGACTTCACGGGGCCGGCCCATTCGCCGGGTTGGATTTCCGCAATCCGCTCGAAAAAACCTTTGCCGAACGTGCCGTCAATCGCCCCTGGCCGAGAGAGGCCAAGCTGAGCCGGCAGGAGGCTGCGTTCACCCAACACGGAAGGGTCGGTCGCCAGGTCGGATCGGAGGGTTTTCAAGAAGCTTGTAACGGTTTCCGGGGACGGAGCCTCACCAAGGTAGACCTGCTCAAACGCCAGACGTGGCTCATGCCGATAGGTCTGCTCATTTGCAGCCAGATAGGCATCAAGGTCGCCAGTGGTCGGTTGCAGAATATCGGCACCGGTGTCGGTCAGAAACTCCATCTTCTGCCGCAGGCGACGCCGGATGATCGTGTCGTCGCGGTCGAGGCCGATTGCCAGCGCCTCTCGGTAGTAGACTTCCTCGCGGACAAAATCATCGATGAGGGTGCTGAGTTCGGTCTCGGTCGGCGGGCGCCGCCAGACCGCTTGGAACCCCGCCGTCAGTTGTTCGATGCGCTCAGGCCAGACGACGATCGTGTCGGGCGGCTCAGCGATTGGCTCGGCCACGGCGCCAAAGAGCAGAAAGATCAGCCCGCCGATTGCGAGGAAATGGACAAGCGGCTCGCGCAGGAGCCGCACCAGGTGTTTCATATTGATGATCTTCTCATGATGCAGGCGTGTACCAGATCGGGCTGGTGTATGTGCCAGCGGGACGCTCACTATGGCTTACCAACGGGACTATCCACGGACCCGGTTAGGATGCCAGATCCACATGACTGCGCACAGCACGAAGACCAGCGGAATATCCGCCCACAGGTGGGCGTGCTCATTCGGGTAAATGAAAGCCTGTGGGATCATGACCAGGCCGTGCAGCAGATTGGCGAGAATGCCCCAGTCGAAGAGGGCTGCGTTTCGTACGGGATCGGCAGCGCCACGGACCAGCAGAACGGCCCAGGCCGCGTAGAGGGCGACCAGCATGAACACGTAAGGGTGCAGCCCGTCATAGGGGGAGGACGGGTGCACCGGGCCAAGCTGGAGCGCATCGGGAAGTACACCCCAGACAAATCCGGGCGAGTATCCGA